>Ga0172375_10002030_pt1 | contig 32034 bp, 23 predicted proteins | sample LakKiv1m_FD_114537 | JGI IMG/M metagenome (GOLD analysis project Ga0172375, IMG submission 114537) | Freshwater microbial communities from Kabuno Bay, South-Kivu, Congo - kab_092012_11.1m | ecosystem: Environmental > Aquatic > Freshwater > Lake | place: Democratic Republic of the Congo... | reverse complement strand
TCCGTGCGTAACCTCGATGGGGCTTCGGCCTGGCCATCGATGCGTTGTGGACTGTCATCAGGAGCGGAGAAAGCAGACACGCGATGGCGGTGGCTACGGCACAACAGCAGGTCGGCAGGTTGTGGGCTTGGCTCTCAGCCATGGACGAAGCACGGCTCCGCCGGACCAGCCTCGGGTTGGCGGTGGCACTGCTGGCAGGCTGGGTCGGCGTGTTCCTGTGTCGGCCAGGGCTTCACGCCGAGGGCGGTTACGCAGGCAACGCCCCCTGGCGCGACCAGGTGCCGCGGGGCATCCGCATGGCGGGCGACACGCCGCGCTACGTCCACGGCGCCGAGAACCTGCTGGCAGGGGAGCCCTGGGAGGAAAAGGAGGGCTCCTACGTCGGCTATGTGGTCCTGGTGGCGGCGTGTCTGCGGACCGGGGCTGGCCTCTACGGTGTGGTGGCGTTCCAGATCCTGGTGGCGTTCCTGGCCCTGCCCTGCCTCTACGGCCTGGGGCGGCGTGTGGGCGGCCCCGGGACGGGAGCGCTGGCGGTGCTCCTACACGCCGCCAACCCAGACCCAGCCGTGTGGCACACGTTCATTCTGACCGACTCGCTCTACGCGTCGAGCCTGATCGTGTTCGTGTGGCTCTACGTGGAGGCGTGGGACCGGGGCTGGTGGTGGCGCGTGTCGGTGGTCCCGGCGACCGTGGTCCTGGCGTCGATTCGCCCGAACGGCTGGATCGTGCCCGTGGCCCTGGGGGTTCACGCGATCCTGACGGCCGGGCGGTGGTCCTGGCGCCTGCGCCTGGCATGCCTGACAGGCTTGGGGGTCCTAGGCCTGGCCACCGTGGTCGGGCTCTCGGGACTGCGCCGTGGCATCGAGGCGGAACACCCGATCCAGATGCTGTACCAGGGCGAGGTGGTGTGGCGCTCCGCGCCCTGGCGGCTGCAGATGCCAGCCCCGGAGACCACGGACGAGGACTGGCTCGCGGCGGGTGTCTACATCCTTCGGCATCCGGTCGCCTGCGCGAGGCTGGCGGCGGCCCGCATGGGGGCCCTGTTCGGGCGGGTCCGCCCGGCCCACTCGCTGAAGCACAACCTCCTGGTGTTGTGCATCTACCCGCCGCTGTACCTGCTGGCGATCCCGGGCCTGCGCGGAGCGTGGCGGCGGCGGGAGGCACAGATCCTGCTGGCAGTGATCGCAGGCCACGTGCTGACCGTCATGCTCACCTTCGATGACCAGAACGGCCGCTTCTTCCTCTACTTCTGGCCGGAGCTGCTCGTGTTCTCGGCGGCCGGCGCGGCGGGGCTGCTACGCTCAACGTCTGCCGCCGAGCTCGGCGAAGGCGGCGCGTCGCCCGGCTCCGGGGACACCGGGGGACCGGGTGCCGGCAGGCGCAGGAAGACCACGTAGCGGCCGACGTCCAGGCGCTGGTAAGCGGGCAGCGCCGAGGCGACCTCGACCAGCAGGCTGACCTGGGCCGTGGTGTTGGTCAAGAGTGAGATGGCGGCGGCGTGGACACGCCGGGCGGAGAGGACCCGGCAGAGGACTTCCGGGTCGAGCCACCATTCGTTGGGGACGCTGCGGACCTCAGGCCGGTCCAGGAGGTAGACGATCTCACCGGGCACAATGGCCGTGGTGCCGCGTGGCAGGTGGGCTGCCAGCAGGCGGGTGACGGCCTGGGCGTCTCCCTGGTCGCCGTAGTTGTAGCCGGTCTGGTAGCCGCTGGAGAGCTGCAGGCAGGCCATCCCGGCATTCATCCCCAGTGCCAGGCTGGCCAGGGCGCAGGGCAGGGCCAGCAGCCGCAGGCGGCACAGGAGGACCAGCAGCCCGCCTCCCAGGGCGACGGCAAGCAACAGGGGCACGACCACGCCAGCCACCAGGACCCCCCGGGCACCCTCGCCATGGTAGACGGCCTCGCGCAAGGGCAGACGCAGCACCAGCAGCGGGTCGCCGATGACCAGCACCTGCAGGGCCAGCCCCGCGAGCAGCACGCCCAAGGCCGCCAGCCAGCCATTCCTGCCGATGGGATGCAGCGCGGTCCGGAAGGACCCGGCGAGCGCGATGAGCAGCAGGGGAAGCGCGGGACAGTGGTATTTGGGAAAGCCGAAGAGGGTCCCACCCACCAGACCGTAGCCCCCCAGGATGGCGCCCCCGGCCAGCAGGAACAGGTCACCGGCCTCCACCTCCCGGCGGCGCCGCAGGCGCTGCAGCCGCTCCAGGCCGAGGAGTCCGCACAGGCACGCCAGGGCCGGTCCCAGCCAGAACACGGTATAGAGGACGGTCAGGGCGACCTTGCCAGGGCCAATGCCGCGCTCCTCGCCGACGGTGCAGAAGGCGAAGGAGGCGACGAGGTACTCGAAGGGGCCGCTGAAGTCTACCCCGGTGGCGTGGCAGTAGCCCCACCAGGTCACCAGGAAAAGGGCCACCCCGGCCGCGAAGGCAACGGCCAGGCGGCCGGCAACACGGGGCCCGCCCCGCAGCCAGGCGAAGAGCAGGAAGACCGGCAGCAGGACCGTTGGCGTGGTCAGGCGGCACCAGAGGGCAAGCGCCAGCAGGGCAGCCACCCACACCCCGGGCCACAGCCGCGGTCCCTCGACGAAGGGGTGTACCGCCAGACAGAGCGCCAGCACCGCCGGCACCAGGATGGTGTTGTCGATGTCGACGATGGCGGCTGCCTGGAGGGCCAGCGGCGTGGTGGCCAGGAGGGCGAGGGCCCAGCCGGCCGGGGCAGCGGAGCGGGTCCGGTTCCGGGGTGCGAGCCAGACCCAGCACAGGAAGAAGGTGAGGGACCAGGCCACCAGCCCCGGGAACCGCGCCGCCGGGAGGCCCGGGCCGCAGAGGAGATGCGCCAACCAGATGGCCAGACCGTAGAGGTGGGGCGAGAACGTGATGAGCTGGTCGGGCCGGGTGTAGCCGTGGTCGAACAGCCTCTGCCCCAACGCGACGTAGTGCAGGACCTCGTCCTGGCCGCCCATCTGGAAGACCCGCGGTAGCGACAGGCCGAGAAGGAGGGCGGCCAGGCCCGCCGGCAGGCAGAGCAGCCCCAGGCGGGGGGAGGGCCGTGAAGCGGTGGCAGAGGGGACGGTCATGGGGTGGCGGAGGGGCACGCGAGCAGAGTGATCTCGCCGGGCGTATCGGGCGTCAGGTCCACCACGCGGAGCGTGTAGCCCAGGTCCAGGCCGGCGAGCAGTTCATACTGGCCGAAGAACTCGTCGGAGTTGTGGTACATGGCCAGGGAGAGCACCGGCCGGTCCCGGCGGATCACCTCCAGGGCCCCCTTCAGCAGCTCCAGCCCCATGCCTTCCACATCCGCTTTGATCAGGCCGACCTTGAGCCGGTGCGGGCGGGCGAAGGCATCGATGGTCGTGAGAGTCACCCGGCAGGGTCCGCCCGCCCCCAGGAATGTGCCGGCTCCGCCCTCGTCGCTGAAACTGGCTTCGCCGGGGGTGGCGGCCAGCCCCTGCTGTACCAGTTCGAAGCGGTTCTCCGGCACGTGGTTGCGGCGCATGGTCTGGCGGAAGAAGCGGGCGTTGCGCGGGGAAGGCTCAAAGGCGTATACACGGCGCGGGGCGTAGTTCAGGAACACCAGTACGGAATCGCCCACATAGGCGCCGGCGTCGATGACGTCTGTGTCCGCCAGGGACTCCCGCTGCGCCTCGGTCAGGAGCTTCAGGCCGTGGTGGTAGAGGAGGGTCTCAGGGCCGGAACCGCGCAACCCATACTGCCGGCGCAGTTCGGCCAGGGCCCGGGTCTCGGCGCCAGCGGATGGCCGGGTGAGCCCCGGCGACGGCAGGAACCGAGGGACCTCCTGCAGCCGGCGGTAGTCCATGAGCAGCAGGGGTTCCAGGCCGGCTAGCGCGCGCAGGGCCGCCAAGCGCTCGCCGTAGGCGTCCAGGTAGCCCGTGATCAGTTGCCGGGACTCGGGGGCCCAACCGGCCAGGCGCCGCAGGACCTCGGCGGGGGGCATGCCGGCCAGAGCGTTCGCCAGGGGACAGGCGTTGCGCCAATACAGGCAGGAACGCCAGTCGCCGAAAAGGACGGAGCCGAGGCTCTTGAGCTTGACTGACCATGGCTCGTGCAAACGGTTGATCACCGGGTAGCACACGCCGGCAGCCAGGCGCTTGACACGTTGTGCGAAGGTCACGGCCTCCCTGCCTTTCCGGACGTCTCGGAGCCGGGACTACGGGGAACAGACACCCTCGCGTCGCCGGGGGCAGCGGCGGCCGGTGCCGCCCTCGGGGTCGCGGCCGGGCGCCGGCGGAAACGGCTCAGGAGCCTGGCCCGGGTCAGGCTGACGCGCTTGGCGAAGCGCAGAAGTGCGATCTGTAAGTCATTAGCTTGACGGTAGTTACGATAGTAATAGCAGGTGCTCTCGAAGTGCAGTCGGTTGACCTGTCCGTAGTCGATGTAGCGGCTGATGGTCTTGCCGCCATGGTGGCGGACCACAGCGGACGGCAGGAAGTAGGCCCGCTTGCGCAAGCGGAGAAGCCGCTCGCTGAGGATCTCCTCTTCGCGGTAGAGGAAGGTGCCGGGGTCGAACCTGCCAGCCGCGACGAAGTCCTCGGCGCGGACGAGAAGGAAACAGCCCATGACGGTGTAGCAGTAGCCCTCCCGCGGCGGGCCTGGCGGGCCGGGTCGGCGGGGGCGCGGCATGAAGAGCCTGCAGACGGGTGGTGAGAAGAGCTCCATGCAGGTGACCTCGGCCAGGGGGATCGGCTCGTAGAGAGGGGACTGGTCCTGGCCGTCGAGGCCGAGCACGCGGGGGCCGATGCAGGCCACGTCCGGCAGACGCTGCAGTTGGGTGATGAGCTGGCTGAGGGTCTCGGGCCCCGGGATCTCGATATCGTTGTTGCTGAACAGCAGCCAGCGGATCCCGGGGAAGTGCCTGAGGAGCAGTTCGGCGCCGAGGTTATTGCCGCGGGCGTAGCCGAGATTCTCCGGGCTGTTGAGGAAGAGGACCGGCTGCCGGGGGTTGGGCTCTCCGCCGTAGGGCTCAGCGCCGCATTCGGCGGCCATCTGGCGAGTGGCATCCGGCGCGCAGTCGAGGTCCACCACCACCGCCCGGAAGGGACAGCCGATCTGAGGCAACTGGCGGCAGACGAAGGCGACCGTGTCCGCGCGCGACTTGTAGACGACGACCACGATCCCCAGAATGGGTTCTTCGGGACTCAACACCAACCCTCACACCGTGTTCAGGACCCGGCCCGGCGTGACCGCCGCCAGGCCGCCCTGGCCGCGGCCAGGCGGACCCACGCCAGCCGGACGGCGCCGCAGAGCCTGAAAAGTAGCACGTACGGACCGGAGAGCCTCCGGTAGGTACGGTAGTAGTGCAGGCTGCTGGCCAGCTCGGATCGGGCCAGAGGCAGGGTCTGCAGATGCCGGCTGGTGGTCCCGCCGCAGTGGTGCCGGATCCCCAGCGCGGGCTCATAGAAGAAGCGCTTGCCCTGGCGCTGCAGGCGTTCGCTGAGGATGGCTTCCTCGCCGTACAGGAAAGTCGCCTCATCGAACATCCCGGCAGCGACGAAGTCAGCGGCCCGGCAGAGGAGGAAGCAGCCCGAGACCCAGTAGCAGTACTGCCCGGCGGCCGCGCCGGGTTCAACCTTGTAGGGGGTGTCCCACGACGGGCGTTGGCGCCGGAAGGGGGAGGAGGCGTTGTGCCACATCGCCACGCCAGCTGGGATAGGCCGGGTGAAGGGCAACTGCTCGGTCCCGTCACGACTGAGGACTCGGGGCCCGGCGCAGGCGGCGTCGGGGTGGTCTTCGAGGGCCTGGATCAGGCCGGCATCGAGGCCGGGGGTGAGGAGTTCGACGTCGGTATTGGAGAAGAGGAGCCACCGCAGGCTCGGGAAACGGTCGAGGAGGAAGCGGGCACCGAGGTTGTTGCCCCTAGCGTAGCCGAGGTTGTCGGGGGAATGGAGGACGAACAGGGGGCCGGCGCCGGCGTCCGGCGGCGCGTCGGGAGCGAGGAAGGTCCCGCCGCAGGCGGCGGCCAGGTTGCGGGTCACCGCGATGGGCGAGGCCAGGTCCACCACCACGGCCCGGTAGGGGCGCGTGATCTTGGGCAGTTCGTGCCGGACAAAGTGGGCCGTGTCCTCGGGGGACTTGTAGACCACCAGGACGATGCCGAGGACGGGCGCGGCGGGAGACGGGCCGCCAGGGAAGGTGGTGTCAGGCAGAGGAGCTTGGTCGCGCATCGGCGCCTACCTAGGGCAAAGCGGCGTCATGCCCCCCTCGACTGGGCTCGGGGCCTTGAGCACGAGGCGGGAACCGCCTCACGTCGAGACGGCCGCCGGCAGTCCGGAGCTAGGCCGTCGGCCTGCGCAGTCATGGGCTTAGCGAGTCCCGCGTCGGGCGGGGCTCTTGGGACTGCGGTGACGTGTCACCGCTTACGGCCAGGCCCGTCACGCCCGAGGAAGCCCAGCTCTGCGCAGGTGCGGGCGCCGCGGCGAGCTGGGCAAAATCGGGGTTCGAGCGCAGCAGCTCATCGTAGGAGCCGCTGGCGCACACCTGCCCGGCAACCAGGCAGTGGATCACGTCGCAGGCGCGGACGGTGCTGAGGCGGTGCGCGATCATGATGATAGTGCGCCGGCCCCGCAGGGCCTCGATGCCCTCGATGACGGCCCGCTCGGTGCCGGAGTCCAGGGCGGAGGTCCCCTCGTCCATGATCAGGACGTCCGGGTCGGCGTACAGGGCGCGGGCGATGCCGACGCGCTGGCGCTGGCCGCCGGACAGGCAGACGCCCCGTTCGCCGATGGGGGTCTGGAGGCCCTGCGGGAGGTTGGCGACGGTCTCCTCGAGCTGAGCTGCGGCCACGGCTCTGGCCAGGGCCTGCGCCTCGATCTGGTCGTCCGGGAGGCCGAGAGCGATGTTGCGGGCGACCGTGTCGTCCACGAGGGTGATGGCCTGCGGGATGTAACCGATACGGCGCTGCCAGGCGGCGGCGGCGGCCCGGATGTCGCGGCCGTCGACGCGCACGGCGCCCTCCTGGGGAACGAGCAGGCCGATGATCAGGTCCACGAGGGTACTCTTGCCGGAGCCGGTGGGCCCGACCAGGGCGATGCTGGTGCCGCGCTGGATGCTGAGGGAGACCTGGCGGATGGCCGGGGCCCGGTCGGGAACATAGCGGAAGGTCACCCGGTCCACGGTGATGCGGTCGCGGAAGGGGACCGCTGGGGGCGGGGCGTCGGGGGGGGAAGGCCAGGGGGTGGCACCGAGGCGCTGCAGCTCCAGGAGGTCGTCGCCGACGGCGCTGACCGAGGCCAGGTGGTAGCGGATCTGGGTCACCCCGGCAACGAACTCGGCGGCGCTGCCCTTGAGCCGGGCCAGGGCCATGGTGAACAACGCCAGCACCGGCATCAGCTCGCTCACCGGCCGAGCGCTGCGGACCATGGCAAAGGCGGCCAGGAGGAGGACACTGACCACGATCAGCTCCATCGCCGGCCAGGTCGAGCGCCGCGCGGTATCGGCAAAGCGCACGGGCCAGGCCACGGCCTGCGCCAGGCCGTGGTACCGGTCTCTGACGTGGCCCAGCCGCCCGAGCACCCGCAGCTCTTTGACCACCGAAAGGGCCTCGCTAACCTGGCGGTACTGCTGGCTGCGGAGATCCTGTTCGAGGATGCCGCAGGCGCGGGTCCGCTTCTGGATGGCGGTCAGGAAGCCAAGGCCGGCCAAGCACAGGCAGAGGAGGGTCAGGGCCCCGACCAGGGGTTCCTGCCAGAGGACCACGGCGACGACGGCGACCATGACGAGGCCCTGGCGGGTGACGTTCAGCAGGGGATTGAGGACCTCGGTGATGGTGAACTGGACCTGTTGGGTGGCCGTGCGCAGCAGTTGCACGGAGTTGTGGGCGAGATGGTAGGTGTAGGGGGCGTTGAGGTAGGCCCCGAAGAGGCGGGTCGAGAGCTCGACCTCCCGGTTGCGGGTGATGCGGTCCTGGAGGTAGTAGGAAGCCACCAGGTAGAGGGTCCGGCAGGCGAAGAAAGCGATGAGGGCGATGCCCCCAGCCACCAGGATCTCGCTGGTGGTCTCCAGGCCAAGCCACTCCAGCACCCCCTGCACCGAACGGTGCTGCCGGGCCTGCGCCGGGTCGGCGGCGATGACCACCAGCACGGGCACCGCCCCCAGGCCGATGACCTCCAGGGCCGCCGCCCCAAGCATCATCGCGAGGATGACCCCGAAGCGCAGCCAGTCGCCCGGCCGGAAGAGACGGAAGAGGATACGCAGACGCGGCATCACAGGGACGGGGGTCCTCCAGGCGGGTCCCCGGAGACCCAGGGCGCCGGCTCTTCGTTCACGGTTTCCACCAGGGCTGCCGCGCGCTTGGGGCCGACGCCGGGGACCTGCTGCAGCTCGGCAGCCGGGGCACCGACCACGGCCGCCACGGTGCCGAAGCGCGCCAACAGCCGACGGGCGATCTCGGGACCGATGCCAGGCAAGGTGCGGAGGACCCTCTCTTTGCGCGCCTGGAGGGGTCCGGCATTGCCGCGGCGCAGAGGTCCTCGCTGCTGGCCCAGGCAGAGGCGCTGTTCGTAGAGCCGGTAGAGGGTCCAGGCGGTCTCGGCCTGGTGGCGGGTGCGCAGGACGGGCAGGCGGTAGGTCTGCGCCAGGGTGATCAGCGCCCCGCGCACGGCGTTCATCGTGACCTGGATGTCGGTAGCGAAGCTCTCGCCCTCGATGACGAGAAGGGAGTGGTCACTGCGGGTCACCAGCCGGTAGGCCTGGTCGAAGAGGCGGCCATCGAGGATCGAAAGGGCGACGTCGCGGGTGGTCTTGCGTTCCACCAGGATCTCGCGGCCAAGGCGGTAGTCGCCCAGGGGCAACTGCGCCCGTCGCACGTCGAAACCGTAGGTCTCGACCAGTTCCCTGGCGAGGGCGTCGGCCTGCTCGCGGCAGTCCATGACGATGATGCGGGCACCCATGAGTCCCTCAGCCGGGGCGGTGCTGGCGCTGCGTGACCCAGGCGGCGGCGGCGGCCAGGTCGTCGACCTCGGCAGCCGGGACGCACGTCCCCCTGGCGCCGTAGCCGGTGCGCACCAGGATGGCCGTCATGCCACAGCGCCGGCCCAGCTCGACGTCGCCGGCCTGGTCGCCGATCATGACGCTGGCTGCCGGGTCCAACCCCAGGTCGGCACAGGCACGCTCGACCAGCCCCGTCGCAGGTTTGCGGCAGGCGCAACCGTCCTCGGGACCGTGCGGACACCAGTAGATGCCATCGAGCTCCACGCCGGCCTCAGCCAGCAGGGCCCGCAGCCGTGCGTGCACGGCCTCAACGTCCGCCGCCGTGAAGTAGCCGCGCCCGACCCCGGACTGGTTCGTCACCAGCACCAGCCGGAAGCCCGCGGCGCGGAGCTGCCGCAGCCCGTCCACGGTCCGCGGCAGCAGCTCTACCCCCGCAGGGTCGCTCAGGTAGTGTCGCTCCGCGATCAGGGTCCCATCGCGGTCGAGGAACGCGCAGGCGTGGCGTGGGGGGGTCACCCCGAGGGCCTCCTGGGTCAGGTCCGACGCCGAGAGCAATGCAGGACGTGACTCGGTGCACGTTGGCTCATCGCGAAGGTCGCGACTGGCGTCGCGACCCACGTTGCGGGAACGCGGCCAGCCGAGCCGAGGCCGACGTCACAGACGACTGAACTGCAGGTGGAAGCGGCTGCAGGCGCCGAAGTCCCGATGGGTCCGGCCGGGGTACACCTGCACCACCCCGATGCGGGTGTCCTCGCGCAGACGGTGCGAACTGAAGTTGAGGGCCGTCAGGGCATGGCCGTAGACGGCGCCGGTGTCGATGTTGATGGAGACGACGTCACGCAGTGGGACGTCGTAACGCACCACCTCCTGCGTCCGGAGGGGTGTGGCGGCGTGGCCGCCGGGGAGGAGGACCAGCGGGAGGATGGACGTGGCGTCGTAGGTGGGCAGGCGGCCCGGGTGGATCGTCTCGATGATGGGCGTAGGAGTATGCCCATGAACCAGCAGGAAGTTGCCGAACTTGGCCTGGGGGATCTCGCGGTTCCAGATATGGCAATTATCCAGCCACATGGGGTACCGCCGCAGGAGGTCCTGGAAATCGCGGCGCGTGCGGACCGCGAGCTGCTCCTCGACGGGGACCTCGGGGTCGTCGGGGTGGGGTTGCAGGCGGCAGTCCGAACGCCGGTACAACGAGGCGTGTGAGAAAACCAGCCGCAGGGCCGGCGATGCCCCCAGCAGGATCTCCTCCGTATGGGTGTAGGCCAGGGAGTTCAGAAAGGCCCTGTACTCGGGGTCCAGCCGCAGCTCCGTGGCGGAGAAGGCGTTGAGGTCGGGCGGGCGCATCCAGAGCTTCGCCAGCACGGCCCGCGTGTTCATGAACGAGCACACCGTGGCCTGGCCGCCGTTGCCGCTGAACCAGGCGGGGCCATAGTCCACAAGCCCTGGGCCTGGATCGACAAACTGCAGCATCATGTCCTCGTGGTTGCCGGCCATGAACACGACGCCGAACTCCCGGCTGGCGTCGAGCAGTACGTCGATGACCTCACGGGAACAGGGCCCGTGATCGATGTAGTCGCCCAGGAAGACCAGGATGGTCCGCCGTCCCCGCTGGCACTCGACGGTCCGGATCGTATTCAGCAGGACCACCAGCGGGTCGAGCATGCCGTGGATATCGCCGATGACCCAGATACTGCTCTCGACGCTCATGCCCGCTCATCCCCCTGAGCTCCCGTGGCGGCACCGGACGGCCCGGGGCCGAAGACCCAGTACATGCGCGGCTGGCGCGTTGCCCCGGGCGGCAGGAAACCTTCCCGCATGGGCGCGCGGGCGTCGTAGGAACATACGACGACGGCGTCCGCCCGCGTGTCGCCCAGGGCCTGCACCGGGGCCACCGGCACGTCCATGAAGGCCGGCCGACGGGTGCCGTCCTCGTAGACTCCCGACAGCACCAGGTCCCACTCCCGGACCCCCAGGTAGGCGATCTCGGCCAGGTCGCCGGCACCCAGGAAGGCCACCGTGCGTACCCCCCGCCGCCGCAGCCCGCGGCACAGCTCCGAACTGCGCCGCCGGGCCTCGCGATAGAAGCGCATCGAGAACTCGAGGAACTCCAGGGTCAGACGCGTCTTCTCGGCCAGTCCCTGCGGCGTCAGGAAGTAGTCCCAGCGCCGGGTGTTGACCACCCGCACGTGGAGCAGCCCCTTGGCCACCATCCGCGCCAGGAGCTGGTGCGCCAGCTTCAGGCTGACACCCAGCTTCCGGGCCGCCGTCCGGTTGGTCAGACGGCAGTCCTGCTCGACGCTCCGCAGAATATCGAGCTCGTAGAATGCGTTGCGGTCCGGTGCCGTCATCGTGCGCTGCCGGGAAGCCCCCACTCGCCAGGACGCTGACCGCGGTGGACGGGGGTGTCCGCCCAAGGGAGAGCAGGGGTCTGCGCGCGCTCCGCCCGGTCGCTTATGCAACCGGCGTAGGCGCGCCTGGGGCCAACGTTTCCGCCGGTAACTATAGGAGCGGCCGAGGAGAGGTCAAGCCGGGGGAAGGCCGGGCGCCTGTCCGAGTGTGGGATCGGACAGGCGCCCGGTTGCCCGGCGGGTCGCCGAGGGGGGCAGGCGGCCACCGTCGTGGCCCTGCCGGGACAGCGTCACGAGAGGGGTCCTGGACGCGGTGCTGCGCTGTGGAGCGCGGCGTCGGTGGTTCCCGTCTGGGCCTCTCCGGCACGGTGTCGTCCCTGGGCATCGAGGACCGGCCAGGCAGACCCCTCCGGTATGCCTCGCATGGGGAGTGTGGGATCCGGCGGCCAGGCGGTCGGCGGCTCTGCCGGGCCTGGGGTGTGGGTGGCGGGGTCGTCTTTCGGGCGGTAAGGGATGAGGATGCTGAAGGTGCTTCCCCGCCCGGGCTGGCTGACCGCGGCAACGGTACCACCGTGCTGGCCGGCGATGCTGAAGGCGACGGCGAGACCCATGGCCAGGCCAGGGCCGTGGTGTCGGGTCGAGAAGCAGGGCGCGAAGAGCTGGTCGAGGGCGGCTTCATCCATGCCGACCCCGGTGTCGGAGACGCGAACGGCGATGTAGCGGCCGCGGCGCGCGCAGCCATGGTCCTGGCACCAGTCCTCCTGCAGGTCCACGCGTTCCGTGGTAAGGCAGAGGCGGCCGCCGGAGGGCATGGCATCGCGCGCGTTCAGGCAGAGGTTCAGGATGGCCTGTTCGATCTGGACTCGGTCTGCGTGGACGGGGCACGGCTCGTCCCCGAGGTGGAGCGCCAACGTGATGGGGGAACGGGCCAGGCGGGCGAGGGCGCCCTGAAGGCCCTGGACAAGGTCGCGGAGGTCGAAGTCCTCGGCCTGGAGGGTCTGTCTGCGGCCGAAGGCGAGCAGTTCGCGTGTCAGCCTCGCGGCGCGCTGGGCAGCCACGTCGACGCGCAGCAGCGCCTCGCGCCGGGGTTCCGCCGCGGGGAGGCCCTCGAGGGCTTCGCTGGTATAGCCCAGGATCACCTGCAGCAGGTTGTTGAAGTCGTGGGCAACGCCGGCCGCCAGCAGGCCCACGACCTCCATGGTGTGGGCATGGCGCAGACGCTCCTCGGCAAGGCGAGCGACCGAGAGGTCTTCGACGATAACGACGCTGCACGAGCAGTGTGACACGACCTCGGTGAGGCCTGCCGCGAGATGGCGAACGGGCCGTTCGCTGTGGTCTGGCCGCACCAGTTGCCATTCTTGCCGCGGCGCTGGCTGGGGACCATGGTTGCGGTCACTGGGGGTGAGGTGCGCCCGTACGGCGTCCTGCTGGTCAGCGCGGTAGAGGCTGGAGAAGTGGGGCTTCTGGCACAGGGCGTCGGGCGTCAGGCCGGCCATGCAGGCGTAGGCCTGGTTGGCCTCCAGGATGCGGCCGTGCGGGTCCAGGAGTACGATCCCCACGGGAGCAGCGTCGAACACGGTCCTGAAGGTCGCGGCGCGCTCTGCCAGGGCCTGTTCGGCCCGGCGCCGCCGGGCGCGCTCCTGCGCCAGGTGCCGGTTGGCATAGAGAGCAGCCCCGCCCAACGCCAGAAGGGGTACGCCGAGCCAGTGGCTGACCCCCGTCCAGGTCACCGGCGGCCCAGGATCGCGGAGTCCCAGGGCCGCCACCGTGTGGCATACGCCGGCAAGGAGGGCGGTCAGCGCCAGAGCTGTCAAGGCCCACCCGGGGAAGGGTGCGGTCTCGCCGGCAGCCTGGGCCTCGCTAAGAGCGTCTGCGGCGACGCCGTGGGTTGGGGTGGGGCCCTGCCCCGAGGGGGGCTCGGCTCTTGCCGTGCCTGGCGAGATGGCGACGCTGTCCACAGCTTCCGTCCTCGCGGGCGTTCCCTGGCGGGGACCGGAGTGCCGCGACGCCCCGCCAGCGACGCTTCTCACTCTTATATGGGGCCTGAGAGGTGAGAGTCTTACGCGCTGCGAGCACTTTTCGCGCGCGCCGGGCGCCGGAAGGGATGGTAGCGGGACGGTACGCCGCGGTGCTGCCGGGGCCCTCCGCACACCCACCGTAGAGCCTGGCTGGAGCGGCCGCGGCCCCAGGCGGGTCTTCCTACACTGGCCGTCGTCTGCCAGTGACGGAAGCTCCGATACGCGGGAGACTTACGGCTTCGCCGCAGCGCTCCCGGTTGCCGGTGGTCAGGGCTCGGATGCGGGCTGGGGCAGCCAGCGGAGTCCGTCCGTGAACAGGATGAGGACCGGCCCGAGCCGCAGCACGTCGCCGGAACGCAGCTCCAATTGGCGCACCCGACGGTCGCGGAAACAGGTCCCGTTGTGGGAACTGAGGTCCTCCACGGACCACGCCGCCTTCGCGAACCGCAGACGGCAGTGCTCCCGTGACACCCCGGGCTCGTCGATAACCAGGTCACTGGCGGGGTGGCGGCCGATGGTGACGGCGGACTGCAGCAGGGGCACCCACCGCGGGGCCACGCCCGGCTGCACGACGAGGACCGCGGGGATCGGCTCGGCCGGGGGCGGGTAGCGCGTAAGCAACGACCGCGTCAGGCGCAGTTCCGCGGCAAGGCCTGCGTCGACGTCAGCGGCGGGCTCGGTCGTCTCGGTGTCGCCGATGAGGTCGTGGAGGCTATCCTCGTCGATGGGCTTCATCGAGTTCCGCCTCGATCTCGGCAACGAGCTGTCTGAGGGTGGCGAAGAGCCGGTGCCGGATCTGGTGCAATGCGTTGGTTGTCAGGTGGAAGTGCTCGCAGACATGGTCCGCGGCTTCGCCCTGGACGGCGTAGGCATGGAAGGCGGCGTAGGAGGTTGGCCTGACGCGTTCGCGCAGGCGTACCAGCGCCTCCAGGAAGAGCTGGCGTCGCCACTCCAGCTCCCAGGCGTCTTCGCTGACCTCGGGGGCGGGCTCCCCGGGGTCCGCGACGGCAGCCTCGCTGTCTGACTCTCCCGGGGGGGTCTGCTGCCGGCGCTGCCGAAAGGCCGACTTGACCCGCCGCCGGACGACCTGGTACAGGAAGGCCCGGAACCGGCCCCGCTCGCGGTCGTAGGCGAAGCGAGGCATGATGGTCAGCAGGTCCACGAGGGTCTCCTGCGCGACGTCACGGCACATGTGCGGGTCGCAGCCGTAGCCGCGAGCGAAGCGCAGGATCAGGGGCTGGTAGAAGCGGGCGAAACGCTCCCACGCCTCCTCGTCGGAGGGGTTGCGGATGCGCTCGATCAGCGTCGAACTGGTGGCCGTACCGTAGTGCATGGACCCCTGCCGGCTCACTGGGGGCGTCGGAAGATGGGCAGCCGCTGGGCCGCCCACTGGGCCAGGGCCTGTTCCTCCTCGGGCGCCAGGGGACGGTCTTTCGCAGCCACGTTCATGGCGATGCGAAACAGCCTCACATCGCCCGGCGGCACGGCAGCGGTCACGCCCTGCCCCAGGGTCCAGCGCAGGGCCAGGGCCGCCTCAGCCGGGTCGCTGATGGGCTCATACCAGCACTTCGGGTAGGCCCGTTCGCCCGGCTTGCCGTCGGCGGGCCATGGGGTCCGCGCCATGGCCTTGAGGGCCAGGATACCCATGCCCTTGGCGCGAGCCTGGGTGAGGACCTCCTGGTCGAACTGGCCCTGGTGGTGACAGACGACGTTCACCGGGTAGAGGAGGGTGTCGAAGGCGCCGCTCCCGATGGCCTTCAGGGCCGCCTCGGCCGAGTGAGCCGAGAAGCCGAGGAAGCGCACCAGGCCCTGGGTGCGGGCCTCCTGGAACGCCTCCAGGGCCCCGCCCGGCCCGAGGGCGACCGCCACGTCCCGCTGGACGTCCTGCAGGGCGTGCATCTGGTAGAGATCGAAATGGTCCGTGCCCAGGCGGGCCAGCGAGGTCCGCAGCTCCCGGGCGGCTCCCTCGCGGTCCCGGGCGGTCGTCTTGCAGGCAAGAAACACGCGGTCGCGGCGGCCCTTCAGGGCTGGTCCGAGCTTCTGTTCTGCCTCGCCGTCGCCGTAGCTGGGCGCGACGTCGACGTAGTTCAGGCCCCGGTCGAGGGCCTCCGCCACGGTCCGGTCGGCTTCCTCCTGGGAGCCCCCCATGACCGCGATACCCCCGAGGCCCACCACCGAGAGCAGCTCGCCGGTGCGGCCGAGGGGCCGGCGGGGAAGGGGCTCGAGCGGGCCGCCGGCCATGTCCGCCTGCAGTTGGGCCCACAGCCGGGGTCCCAGCAGCCCGGCCAGGCCGGCTCCCGTGCCCGCGGTCAGGAACTCCCGTCGTTTCATCGCTGTTCCCTCCGTCCTTGTCGTTCCGCGCTGCCGCGTCAGGTCTTGGCGAACACCAGCCGGAAGACCTCGTCGAAGTCCTCCACGTAGTGCGCGGTGAGGCCGCGCCGCACCCGCTCCGGCACCTCGCTGAAGTCCTTCTCGTTGGCCCGAGGCAGGATCACGTGGCGGACTGCCGAGCGTTTGGCGGCAATGATCTTCTCCTTGACCCCACCGACGGGCAGGACGCGGCCGGTCAGGGTCAGCTCCCCGGTCATGGCCCAGCCCGCCGGCGGCCGCCGGCCCAACCCAAGCGAGACCAGCCCCGTGGCCATGGTGATGCCGGCCGAGGGGCCGTCCTTGGGCGTGGCGCCGGCCGGCACATGGATGTGGATAGTCCTGTCGACGAAGAACTTGTGGGGTATGTCGAAGTCCTGGGCGTGGGCCGTCACCAGCGAGTACGCGATCTGGCAGGATTCCTTCATCACCTCGCCCAACTGGCCGGTGAGCTTGGTCCCGGTCGGCCCGGGGACCGCCTGCGCCTCGATATAGAGGGTGCTCCCGCCCAGCGGCGTCCAGGCCAGCCCCATGACCACCCCCGGCCGGCCGCGCTTCATCAGCGGATCGTCGGTGAACCGCGGTTTGCCAAGGTACTCGGCCAGGTTGTCAGCCGTGATGGCGACGGCGGCGGTGATGGTCCCTTCGGCCCGCCCCGCGGCAATCCGCCGCAGGCAGGCGCCGACGGCCTTCTCGAAGGCGCGTACCCCGGCTTCGCGCGCGTACCCATCGATGATGGCCCGGAGGGCGCTGCGGGAGAAGCTGACCCTATCGCGCGTCAAGCCATGCCGGGGCAGGAGCTTGGGTAGCAGGTGCTGCCGGCCGATGTGCAGCTTCTCCTCGGTGATGTAGCCCGAGAGCGAGATGACCTCCATCCGGTCGAAGAGCGGCGCGGGGATCGTGTCCGGGACATTGGCCGTGGCGATGAACAGGACCTTCGAGAGGTCAAACGGAACATCCAGGTAGTGGTCTCGGAAGGCGCTGTTCTGCTCGGGGTCCAGGACTTCCAGCAGGGCAGAGGCGGGGTCCCCCTGGAACGAGGAGGCCAGCTTGTCGATCTCGTCCAGCATGATGACCGGGTTGGCGGTGCCACAGGTCTTGATGGCCTGCATGACCTTGCCCGGCAGGGCGCCGATGTAAGTCCGCCGGTGGCCCTTGATCTCCGCCTCGTCGCGCATGCCCCCCAGCGAGAACCGGAAGAACTTGCGCCCCAGGGCCTCGGCGACGCCGCGGCCGAGGGACGTCTTGCCCACTCCCGGCGGCCCGACCAGGCAGAGGATGGATCCCTCGACGGACCCTTTGAGCTTGGCGACCCCGATGAACTCCAGGATGCGTTTCTTGACGTCCTCGAGCCCATAGTGGTCCCGGTCCAGGGTACGCCGGGCGATGGCCACGTCCAGATGGTCCTCGCTGAACTGGCCCCAGGGCAGCCCGGTCAGCCAATCCAGGTAGTTGCGCGAGACGGCGAACTCGGGGGACTGCGGGTTCAGCAGCTTGAGCTTGTCGATCTCTTCGGCGATGCGGGTCCGGGCTTCCTCGCCGAGGGCTTCTCCGGCCTGGGCCACGCGCTGTTCATAGCGCTCGATCTCCTCGGTTTTCTCGTCCTTCTCCAGGCCCAGTTCCTGCTTGATCGCCTTGAGCTGTTCGCGCAGGAAGAACTCGCGCTGCTGTTTGGTGATGCGCTCCTCGATCTGGTGCGTGATTTTCTCCTTCAACGCATTCAGGTCCAGTTCCTTGCGCAGAAGGAAGAGGGCCTTCTCGAGGCGCGTGTGCACGTCCAGGCATTCCAGCACGTCCTGCAGTTCCTCGCGCGAGGAGGAGGTCATGGTGACCGAGAAGTCGGCCAGGCGTCCCGGCTCGCTCCAGTCCGTGCGCGCCAGCAGCACCTTGATCTCTTCGCTGAAGAGCGGGTTGTGGCTGATGAGTTCGCGCATGGTGTTGACGATGGCCAGGGTCAGCGCCTTCACATCGTCGCCGGTGGCCAGGATATCCTGCGGGTAGATGACCTGGGCCAGGAGCCGGCCCTCGCGCTCAACGGCCTTGAGGATCTCGAAGCGCTGCTGGCCCTGGCACAGTGCCTGGACCGCCCCATCGGGTCCCTCCTCGAAGCGCAGGATGCGCACGGCGGTGCCCATGCGGTAGAGCTTCCGCAGCCGCATCGGGCCCTCTTCGGCCGGCGGCTCGCCCTGGGTGAGGACGAACCCCACCACCCGCTCGGGGACGTGCTGGACCACGGTCTTGAGGGTCTCGGCCTCGTGACCCGGCCGCAACATCAGCGGGAACATGAGCCCGGGGAAAACGGGCTTCGCCGGCGTCGGGACGAGGTGGATGCGGTCCGGCAGGGACTTGTTGGCAAGGACCAGCGTCCCACCCGAGCCGGGCTGCGCCTCCGCCGGCGGCGACGCCTCGGGCGTGATGAAGGTCGGGTCCTGTTTCGGATCACCCATAGCAGCGGAACCCCCTGCCAGTATACCGTCAGGCGAAGGCGGCTACCAAGGCCTGCCGGGTCTCGAGCATGAGCGCCGGCTTATCGGTGCACACCTTGTCCACTCCCGCTCCGGCGCAGTACGCGAACAGGACGGGCTCGTTGACCGTCCAGACCATAACCCGCAGGCCTGCGGCGTGCGCCGTCGCGACGCCTTCGGGGGAGACGCCCTGGCTGTGGCCGTGCACCCAGGGGATGCCCCGCGCCGCCGCCTGCTCCAGGATCGCCGGGAAGTTCCCGAGCAACGCCAGGGGGATCCCCGCGTCGGCCGCGCGCACCTGCATCAGCGCCTCCAGGGAAAACGAGGAGACCACGTGCGAACCCTCGGGCGGGGCGAACTCACGCAGCAGGGACGCCAGCCGCACCGGGGCCCCGGGTGCCGTGAAGGCCTTGACCTCGACGTTGAAGCGCACCCCGTGGGCCCGCGTCAGCGCCAGGGCCTCGGCCAGCGTCGGGATGGGCTCGCCGGCGAAGCCGGGGTGCTTGTGCGACCCGCACTCCAGGCGCCGCAGGTCAGCCAGGGCCAGGTCCGCGATCCGGCCCTGGCCGCCGGTGGTCCGCTGGACGGTCTCGTCGTGCATGACCACCAGCTCGCCATCCCTGCTCACGTGGACATCCAGCTCGATGGAGGGGGCCCCGATCGCGACCGCCCGGCGGAATGCGGCCAGCGTGTTCTCGGGGCACTCCGCACTGGCGCCGCGGTGGGCTTCGACGCTGGGGATATGCCTGGGCTGTTCCATCGTCGTGTCGTCTCCGTTCTGCGGGGTCCTGTCCCGCTGCCCGCCGGACCAGCCCTCCGCATCACCGCAGCGACAGCCCGCAGCCCCGTGCTGCCCGCCGGCCGCCGACTCCTCTTGCCGTCTGGACAGGGCCTTGTTCCGTAGGTGCCCCTTCGCATCCCATCCGGGGCGCCACACGTGCACCCAAACCCACTCGGCATAGGTGGGACCTCGCCGAGTCCACCGGCCGAGCCGGTGGGATGCGAAGGGGCACTCACCGGCAGGAACGCGGTGCCACGGCCCTCGCACGGGCCCGCACGGATAACCTAATGTAGACGGCGGTCGCCTCCGTGCCAGGTGCCCCGGGGAGGCCAGGGAGGGCGGGTCCCAGGTCCTGGCCCCCGGGCGCCCGGCAGCCTGCGGCAGGAAGACGACCGGGGCGTTATAGTACTGAGCTTCAGTGTGTCTGCAGACGTAGCCTTGGCGTCTCACGGGACGGTTTGGCGTGCCCGGTCGGGGACCAGGGGCGATGCTGATCACCTTCAACTGCCCCCACTGCAACAGCGAACTGGAGTTCGACGCGGCCGAGTCCGGCGCGCGGGTCGACTGCCCGGCGTGTTCGCACGAATGCCGCACGCCTGTTCCCCGGGTGGGCCCGGGGACGACCCTGGGGAACTTCGCCATCGAGCGCAGGCTGGGCAGCGGCGGCATGGGCGACGTCTACGTGGCCCGGCAACTGAGCATGGACCGCCTGGTCGCCCTGAAGGTGCTGCCGCAGGCCCTCACGCGCAAGGCCAGCGTCGTCGAGCGTTTCCGCCATGAAGTCCGCATGTCCGCGCGCCTCGAGCACCCGCACGTGGTGACTGCTTTCGAGGCCGGAGAGGACTTCGGTTACCTCTACCTGGCCATGTCCTACGTCGACGGGGAGGACCTGCGTACTCGGCTGAAGCGCGACGGCCCCCTCCCCGAGAAGGAGGCCCTGACCTACGCCCGTCACCTTGCCGATGCCCTCGGCTACGCCTGGACCACCTTCCGCATGCTGCACCGCGATGTCAAGCCGGGCAACATCCTCGTGGACCGCAAGGGCAATGCCCGCATCATGGATCTGGGCATCTCGAAGTGCCTGGTGGAGGAGGAGGACGCCGAGCTGACGGTCTCCGGGATGCTGGTAGGGACCCCGCACTACATGAGCCCCGAACAGGCTACCAGCGGCGCCGAACTGGACTGCCGTGCGGATATCTACTCCCTGGGCGCGTCTCTGTACCACCTGCTAACCGGGTCCACGCCCTACCAGGGAGAGACGTCCACAGAGGTCCTGCGGCAGCTCGGCGTCAGGCCGGTCCCGCCGCTGCGCGAACTCGCGCCGATGGTCTCCGAGCACTGTGCCAGGCTGGTGGCCAAGATGATGGCGCTGAGCCGTGACCAGCGTCCCGCGAGCTGGGAGGCGGTGATCACGGATGTCGACCGGGTCCTGGCCGGCCGCGAGCCGTTGCTGGTCGTGGGGGAGGCGGCCGTGGAGTCGCCGACGGCCCGGCCGGCCGCGGCAGCCACCGGGACGCGTCCGGCGACGGGGACCGCGGTGGCCCCGGCGCGGGTGCCGCCGGTGACGTCGACGCCGCCGGTGCGCGCGGGCGTGCCCGGGGACTCCGCCGAGTTCCGCACACCCCCGAGGATTGACCTGCGCCGCCGGCACGGCCAGCAGCGCCTGCGCCTGGTCGTCTGGCGCACGGTCGTAACGCTCGCCCTCGCGGGCGCGTGCGTCGGGTTCTATTATGGCTACCACGGCCTGGCCGGCCTCGGCCTGCGCCAGCGTGTCAGGGGCCTCCTGGGAGGCCCGGCAGAAGGACCGTCGCGGCCCTGGCGGCCGCCACGCCGCGCGGCGCCGCCGGCGCCGGTGCCTCCTGCTCCCGCGGGGGCGGCTCCGGCGGTCGCGCTGCCGCCTCCTCCCGACCCCCTCGCCGTGCCCGGGCCGTTGCCGCCTTCCCCGGGACCGGCTGCGATCCTCACGCCGGCGCCGGCCGGGACCGCCTCGCCCCCGCCGGCGCTGGATGCCGCCGCGGAACGCCGCCTGAGAGCGGTCCAGAAACAGGCCGTCGACGAGTTCCTTGCCGGCCGGCCGGCAAACACCGCCGACGTCTTCCAGCGCGCGGCTCGGGAGCCCGCCCTGGCGCCGCTGTCCGGGGAGCTCTACCGGGCGGCTGCGGTCGCCCTCGAGGGCGAGCGTCTGCAGGCCCTCGTCCGCCAGTCGCTCATGGAGGACGTGGGGCAGACCCTGACCCTCAAGACGCGGACGGGGGCCATGCGGCTGAAGCTCCTGCGCCTCGAGGAGGGTGCCGCCGTGGGACTGCGGCTGCTGCCGGGTGAGGAGGCCTCCGCCAGCCAGGCCCGCGTGGAGATCGCCGACCTGAGCGAGGACGAGGCCATCGGCCGCCTGCGCCGCTACGCCGGCAAGCCGGTCGGCGATGTGGTCCTGGCCCTGGCGCTCCTGCGGGCCGGACGGACGCAGGAGGCCCTCGAGCCGCTGTCGCGGTTGCCGCCGCTGCTCAAGGAACCACTCCAGCGGCACATCCAGTCTGCCGCCACTCCCACACCGTAGGCCTGCTCGAGGACGTCCGCCGGGCGGGGACCGGCCTGGGGCCGGCAACACGGGGCTCCGACGCGAGGCGATTAGTGCCATCGGGCGTAAGTTGCTACCCATATCAGTGAGGCAACGGCTGGCCGGCGCCACGGTGAGGTCTGAGGGCCCCACGGCTCGCCCGCTGGCCATGGCCATGGCAGCGCCAAAGGCGCCTGCATGGCCGGCCGGCAGCGACGAGCGCGCCGACAGGCGCATTACCGGCGGGTCCGAGGGCCCTGTCGCCTGCTTCCCGACATCGGGTTGGCCACCTGCCGACGTACGGGTGCTTACTTCCGCCCGCCGGTACTAGCTGCGCTCTATGAGGCAACCTCTGCACCCTTGAGGCAAGTTCCCGGCCACGCCGGGACCGCCTGGAGAGCGGGTTCTCCCCAACCCGCCGCCGGGACGCGGAGACCCCGGCCTCCAGACCGCTGGGAGCTCTCGGCGGCTTGAGGCGGAGCTTCGCTAGCCACGGCTCTCTGGAAGCCGTGAGACGGGTATCACACGTCCGGGAACCGCGTCCCGCCGGAGGCCTGTTCGAGGAGCGCCGCGGTGCGCAGGATGGCGACCTCGCCCAGGGCCGGCCCAAGCACCTGCACGCCGATGGGCAGCCCACCGGCAGGCTGGCCCCAGGGCACGCTCACACCAGGGACCCCGGCCAGGTTCGCCGAGATGGTGTAGATGTCGGACAGGTACATCTCCAGCGGCGAGCTCATCTGCCCCGTCCGGAAGGCCGGCGTGGGGGCGACCGGCGCCAACAGCACATCGCAGGCGCCGAAGGCTGCCGTGAAGTCGTGGCGGATCAGGGTGCGGACCTGCTGAGCCCGGCGGTAGTAGGCGTCGTAGTAGCCGCTGCTCAGCACATACGTCCCCAGGATGATCCGGCGTTTGACTTCGGCGCCAAAGCCTGCCGCGCGGCTGCAGCGGTACATCTCCAGCAGGCCGACGGCCTCGGCCCGGGCGTCCCGGAAGCCATAGCGGATACTGTCGAAGCGGGCCAGGTTGGCACTGGCCTCGGCGGTCGCGATGATGTAGTACGAAGCGATGGCGTAGCGGGTCCGGGGCAGCGAGACACTGACCACCGTGGCCCCGCGTTCCCGCAGGCACGCGGCGGCTGACTCCACCGCCCGGCGGACCTCGCTGGAGAGCCCGTCGACCTCGAAGTACTCCCGGGGAAGGCCGACACGCAACCCCGCCGCCGACAGGTGGGCCAGGCCGGCTTCGCACGCTGGGGGCGGTTCGGGCAGGGCCGTGGCGTCATGCTCATCCGGGCCGGCCATGAGGTCAAGGAGAATGGCCGCGTCACGCACGTCCCGGGTGATGGGCCCGATCTGGTCCAGGGAGGAGGCATAGGCCACGAGGCCGTAGCGCGAGACGCGCCCATAGGTCGGCTTGAGCCCCACCACGCCGCAGAAACCGGCCGGCTGGCGGATGGACCCGCCGGTATCGGAGCCGAGGGCCGCCACCGCCTCCCGTGCCGCCACGGCCGCCGCGGACCCGCCGCTGGAGCCACCCGGTACGCGGGCCAGGTCCCAGGGGTTGGCCGTCGGCTGGACGGCGCTGTTTTCGGTCGACGAGCCCATGGCGAACTCGTCCATATTGGTGCGGCCGGCGGGGATGATGCCCGCGGCCCGCAGCCGGGCCACGACCGTGGCGTCGTAGGGCGCGGTGTACCCACTCAGAATGCGGGAGGCGCAGGTGCAGGGCTGGCCCCGGACGCTGAGGTTGTCCTTGATGGCCACCGGGATGCCGTCATAGCGGCTCAGGGCGCGGCCGGCACGCCGGCGCCGGTCGGCCTCGTCGGCCTGGCGCAGCGCGTCCTCGTCATGGCGGTAGAGGTAGGCCTTGACGGCGCCGTCCACCCGTTCCCGGCGCCCGATCAAGGCCTCGCAGAGCTGCCGGGAGGTGAGCTCACCACGGGCCAGGAGCTCCGCCGCCCCCTGCAGGGTCAGGTCCGTCGGGGCCTGCATCACGGGGACGCCTCCTCGATGACCACCGGCACTCGGATCGAGTCCCCACCGACCACCGCCGGCGCATTGCCCAGGACCTGCTCCCGCGGCAGGGCCGCCGGCGCGGGGGCGTCCTCCCGCAGCACGTTGGTCCGAGGCATGGCATGGGCTGTCGGCTCGAGGCCCGCGACATCGAGTTCCCGCAGTTGGTCGACGTAGGCCAGGATGGCGTCCAGTTCGGCCTGGAAGCGCGCCGCTTCCGCGTCGGTCAACTCGATGCGGGCCAGGTCGGCGACGTAGCGCACGTCGACATGGGTCAGGTCTGGTTGCTTGGCCACGCGGGTCGGCTCTCCGGCCAGGCAGGCGCCGGCCGCGACGCCGCCATGGTACGGGTAATGTGTTGCCGGGGGCCGGGAATGGCAACCGGGGCCGGCTTGCGAACGAGGCTGGCTGGGCCACATTAGCGCTTACGTCACAGGAGACTAGGGCCCCCATGTCAGCGAGTTCTGCAGCCCCTCGGCCAGCCGGTGGCGACACCCCTGCGTCGCGGGCGGCGGCGATGCCCTCCCGGCGCCGGCAGGGCCGCTGGATCGCCTGGTCGATCACGGCCGGCCTGCTGGTGCTGACCGTGGCGCTGATCGGCGTGGTCATGGCGCGCGCACCGGCGCCGGTACCGCCTCCCCAGAAGAAGCTTACGGGGGTCGCCACGCTCGTGGTCGTGCCCCGGGCCCACCGGGAGAGCCTGCTGTTGCCGGCCCGCCTGGAGGCCGACCGTTCGGCGGGACTTGGGTTCGAGCTGAGTGGCCGCCTGCAGGCCTGGCTCGTCGAGGAGGGCGCCCCTGTCGCCGCCGGCCAGGAAATGGCCCGCCTGGACAGCCAGGACCTGGAGGCGCAACGGCGCCAGGCGCAGGCCCGCCGGGCGACCGCCGATAGGACCGCCGCGGTGGCGCGCGAGACGGTGAGCATGGCCCGGGTCAGCCTGGCCCAGGCCGAGAAGAACGCGGCCTCCCTCGGGCTCGACCTCGACAGCGCCCGGGCCGCCTTTGACCTGGCCACCAAGGAGTACGCGCGCGCCAAGGCCCTCGCCCGCGCCGCCGTGGCGGCGCCGTCCGAACTGGACCGGGCGGAGAACGCCCATACGCTGGCCCGGCTCGGTGTGGCGAAGGCCGAGGATGCGGTGGAGCGTTCCGCCCTCAGCGTGCAGGCGGCGCAGGTGGCGGTGAGGCAGGCCGAAGCCGGCCTGGAGCTGAACCTGAGCCAGGTGGCGGAGGCGGACCGGCAGGTCGAGGTGCTCGACGTGGCCGTGGCCAAGACGCACCTGCTGGCGCCCTTTGCGGGCCGTTTCGAGGAGCCTCTGCTGGACGTGGGTGACGTGGTGAGTTCCGGTCAGGTCGTGGGCCGGCTGTATGACCTGGCCTGGCTGCGGGCGGCGGTCGATGTGCCGGACCGCTATGCGCCGTTGCTGGACCCCTCCAGCCCCCTGGTCCAGAAGTACATCGATGTCGCCATGCCGGGGGCGCGGCAGGACCTGGCCGCGACGGTGACGATCCCCGGCATGCCCAAGCTCACGGGCGGGGCCCATGCCGGCATCGAGCTGCAGGCTGTTATCCACCGTGTGGCCCAGGCAGCGGACGCGGCCAGCAACACCTTCCGCGTCGAGCTGCGTCTGCAGAACCCGGGGGAGGCGCTGAAGGAGGGCATCCTGGCGCAGGCCAGGATCTCCTTCCTCTCCTATGAGCAGGCGACGCTGATCCCGCTCAAGGCAGTCCAGGTGGCAGACGTTGGCCCGCGGGTGCTGGTGGTGGAGACCGTAGATGGCCACGATGTCGCCCGCGTGCGCGACATCGAGGCGGTCAGCATCCAGAACGATGAAGTCCTGATCCGCAGCGGTCTGAGAGCAGGCGACCGGCTGGTGGTCTCTGGCGCCAAGGGTGTGGTGGACGGGGAGGAGGTGCGGGTGATCGTCGCGGACGGCCATGTCCAGGCGGCCCCCGCCGTGGCCCCGGCGGCCATCCGGGTCGAGCCCGCGGCGAGCACGGGAGAGGCCTCCCCGTGAAGCTCACCGAGTTCGCCATCAAGCACCACGTGGGCGTGGTCATGCTCTGCCTCGCCACCGTGGTCATCGGCGTGGTGAGCTACATCACCATGCCGCGGGAGGACTTTCCGGACGTCGACTTCCCCTTCGTCATGGTCAGCACCTTCCAGGACGGCGCCCACCCCGTGGACATCGAGCGCGGCATCACGGTGCCCCTGGAGACCGAGCTGGACGGCGTCGAGGGCCTCAAGGAGATGCGCAGCGCCTCCATGGACTCGTTCTCGATGATCACCATGGAGTTCCACCCAGACGTGGATACCGAGACGGCGCTGCGGCGGGTCCGGGATGCGGTCGACCAGGCCAAGCCCGACCTCTCGCCCGAGGCCGAGGAGCCCGTCGTCAAGGAGTTCTCGCTCGCCAGCATCCCCGTCCGCATCCACCACCTGGTGGGCTCCGGCAACGTCTCCATCAGCGAGCTGGACGAGCTGGCCGAGAACCTCGAGGACGAGCTCAAGCTTATCCCTGGCGTGCTGGACGTGGAGACCTTCGGCGCCCGGGAGCGTGAGGTGATCATCGAGGTGGACCCGGAACGGCTGCACTTCTACCGCCTATCGCTGGCGCAGGTGCAGGGCATCCTGCGGGGCACCAACCGCAACGTCTCGGCTGGCCATGTCGACAGTGCCACGAGCCGCATCGCGATGCGGGTACCGGGTGAGTTTCGGGACCCGGGCGAGATCTATGATCTGGTCATCGGTTTCACTGCCGACGGCACGCCCATCTACATGCGGGATGTGGCGGTGGTGTACCCGGGGTTCGAGGACGAGACCTCCCGGGCGCGGCTGTACGACTTCGCGGCTGCCGGGGCCGACGGGCGGGTGACGCCGTTGCCGTCGGTGAGCCTGCATATCACCAAGCGCACCGGCGCGAACGTGTTGGAGCTCTGCCGGCGCATCGACGAGGCCCTGGCCAGGCAGGCTCTGCCCGACAGCGTGCGCGTTGTCAAGGGCCTGGACCGCAGCAAGGACGTGGAGATGATGGTGGCCGACCTGGAGAACGGGATCGGCACCGCGCTGGTGCTGGTGGTGCTGGTCATCTTCGTCGGCATGGGCCTGCTGAACTCGCTGCTGGTGGCCGCGGCGATCCCCTTCTCGATGCTGATGGCAGTCATGATTCTGCAGGCGACGGGCGAGACGCTGAACATGATGGTTCTGTTCTCGCTGATCATGGCTCTGGGCATGCTGGTGGACAACGCCATCGTGGTCATCGAGAGCATCTACCGGCACCACTCCATGGGCCGGCCACGGATGGAGGCGGCCCTGGTAGGGACCACGGAGATCGCCTGGCCGGTGATCACCTCGACGCTGACCACGGTGGCGGCGTTCATCCCCCTGCTCTTCTGGCCCGGCATCATGGGCCAGTTCATGAGCTACCTGCCGCGGACGGTCATCAACGTGATGATGTGCTCGCTGTTTGTGGCCCTGGTCATCAACCCCACCATGGCGGCCTTCATCATGCGGCTGAAGCCCGGGGCGCGGACCGCCATTGACCCGGACACGCACCGCCCGCACTACTGGCTGGTGCGCAGGTACCAGCCCTTCCTGGAGTTCATGGTTGACCAGCCCAACTGGACGCTGGCCACCGCGGGGGCCGTGCTGCTCTTCGCCATCGCCCTCTTCGGGGCCTCCAACTGCGGCGTGGAGTTGTTTCCGCCGGTGGACCCCAAGAGCGTGACCTGCAGCATCAAGCCCCCTGACGGGATCTCGCTGGCCGACTCGGACCGGTTGTGCCGGCAGATGGAGGAGCGTCTCTTTGGGGGCGGTCCGGGAGCGCCGTTCCCCGAGCCGGTGCAGGACCTCAAGTACGCCAGTGTGAAGGTCGGCCTGCAGGGGGTGGGCGGGGCGGACGTGCTCTCGCAGCAGAACACCGGTCCCATCACCATCGAGGTGGAGTTCAGGGACTCGGAAGACCGGACCGAGCCCAGCACGGCCACCCTCCAGGAGATGCGCCAGCGCCTCGAGGGGTTGGACCGCCTGGGCCACCGCGTCACCGACCCGCTCTACGGGGCCGACTTCGACGTGATGCGGCCCCAGGAAGGCCCTCCCACTGGCGCGCCCGTCGCCGTGGATATCCTTGGCGAAGACCTGGGCGAGATGACCCGGGTCATCGCCGACATGAAGCAGATCATCAACCGCACGCCGGGGACCGTCAAGGCCACGGACGACGCGGTGACGGCCCAGCCGACCCTCGAGTGGCGAGTGGCGCGGGACCGGGCCGGCGCCCTGGGCCTGGAGCAGGCCACCATCAGCAGCATCCTCCAGATCGCCGTCGGCGGCCTGGAGACCGGCAAGTTCGGCCATGGCGAGGACGAGCAGGACATCATGATCCGCGTCCCCGAGGCCTATCGCCTGGACACCAACCGCCTGCGCAATCTCACCATCCCCATGGCCGGCGGTGGAGCCATACCCCTCAGCAGTGTAGCGGGGCCGGAGCTCGTCCCGGGCCCCATCACCATCAAGCACGTCGGCACGCGGCGCGTCCTGAACGCCTCGGCGGAGATCCAGCCCGGGCTGCGGCGCGACGCCGACATCCGCAGGGCCTTCCAGGACGAGGTGCGGGCGTACCCCTTCCCCCCGGGCATCAGCTACCGCTTCGGCGGCGCCGCAGAGGAGGAAGAGGCCGCCAAGAGCTTCCTGGGCAAGGCCTTCCTCATTGCGCTCTTCCTCATCCTGGTCATCATCGTGCTGCAGTTCAATACGGTGGCTGTGCCGCTGATCGTCATGAGTTCGGTGGTCTTATCGCTGATCGGGGTGCTGGTGGGCCTGGTGGTGATGCGGGACCCCTTCGGCATCGTCATGACCGGGATCGGGGCCATCTCCCTGGCCGGAGTCGTGGTCAACAACGCCATTGTGCTGCTTGATGCGGTGGCCCAGCACGAGGGCCGGGGCGTGCCGACCCGGGACGCGGTGATCAGCGCCGCCATGATCCGCTTCCGGCCGGTGCTCCTGACGGCCATCACCACCATCCTCGGGCTCCTGCCCATGGCGCTGAAGCTGAACTGGGACTTTCGCAGCATGTCCTGGCAGTACAACACGGACTCCAGCCAGTGGTGGCAGTCGATGTCTCTGTCGGTGATCTTCGGCATGACGGTGGCGACGGTTCTGACCCTCGGGGTAGTGCCCACCATGTACATGAAGTACGCCCAGTACCGGGGCTGGTGGCGGCGCTGGCGGGGGGCCGGGACGGGAGCGGCGGCCGAGCCGTGAGGTCGCGGGAGCAGGCCCGGGACACCCCCGCAACGTCGCTGGAACGGCCGCGGCACCAGGGGCGAAGGCCCCCGCGGCCATGCTCCCGCGACCGCGGGACCGTGGGCGCTCCAGGCGCGGGCCCGGGAACGCTCAGCCCCAGGCGCCCGAGGCCGCGGGCAAGCGCGGGAAGAGAATCCCGAGGGTGAGCTGCTGCGGACCCGTGAGAGGACCCGCGGCCGGCGCGGCCTCCACGAGGCCGGTCAGGCCCAGCAACCCCTTCAGGAACGCCGCGTGGCTCATCTCCACAACCCCGTCGGCGGGGCCCTTGGGCGCGACGCCCACCTTGTCGGCGGCCACCCGCAGGAAGGCGCCGAGGCGAGGCAGACGCAGTTCCAGGATCCCCTCCCACGGGCAGCACCCGGCCTGTTTGGCCCGGTGGGTGAGTTCAGGGGCCACGGCGCGCAGCGTTCCCTGCAGATCGAGGACCTGCATCATATTGCCGTCGAGGGCCTGGCGCATCTCGAGGATGTGGAACGGTATGCCGGCGGCGGTGAGGGCATCGAAGAGCTGTTCGTCATAGGGGAGCCGCGCCATGATCTCGGTGGGGGCGATCTCGCGGGCCCTGGTGATCAGGGTCTTGACCAGGGCGCCCACCACCTCCGCGTCCCAGGGCACCACCGCCAGCTCATCCAGGCAGTAGCGCAGCTCGGGGTCACCGGCGTGGACCCGGGCCAGGCCACCGCGGAGGTACCCACGGATCTCGCCGGAGCGTTCGTAGACGTAGACCGGCTTGGCCGGGTCGGGGCCGGCCGCGGGGGCCGGCCCGGCATCGGTCGGCAGAACCAGCGCGCCGGGTCGCATGGCCGCCGCGCCGCGCAGTCGGTGCACCGGACGGTGGTCCTTGGCAGGATGGTAGGGGCGCACCGCCGCCGCGCTTCGGCGACTGAGGGCCAGCAGGGAGGTCCAGGTCTTGCCCTTGAGGCTGGCGTCCCTGGCGGGGACGGGGATGGTCACGTAGCGTCGGGGGAAGGGCTCATAGCCGAAGCGTTCATAGAAGCGCATGAGGCCGCCGAGGCGGGACACCTGGAAGCGCTCCTTGGGGAGCCAGGCGACGATCTCCTGCATGAGACGGGTGCCGGTGCCCTGTCCCTGGAGGTCAGGGCGTACGGCCACGTGTCCCACGTCGGCCTTGAGGATGGAACAGGCCCCCACCCGGAGCCGATGGGGCTCGATGTGGGCCATGGCCACGGGCTTGCCGGCGTCGGCGAGCACGACCAGTTCCCGCCAGCCCTCCGTGGCCAGGCGAATGAGCCGTTCCCGGGCGGCGGCGTCCGCGGGGGCAAAGGCCCCGCAGAGCACCTCCGAAAGGGCCTCACCGTCGGCTTCCGTAGCCCGTCGGAACACGAGGTCTGCCATGGACGGTCCCCCCCCGCTCCGGGTCTGCCTCCAGTCTAGACAGGGCCGCTTTCGTGGCCCCCACCTGCGCACCCGCAACTACCGTCCTTATAACGGTTAGGTGTGCAAAAGGCAAGTGCTGAGGGGGGGGGCCCTCAGCGCCAGGCGCGCTCGAGGCGTCGGATGAAGTAGAACGTGAGGACGCCGAGGATCGCCATGCTCGCGAGGAACAAGGCGTAGCCGATGAGGATGTGAGTGCGCAGGCCGAACATCTCCGTGAACTCCGACATTCCCCCTACCCCGGCAAAGAAGCTGGGTACCGCCACGGCGATCACCAGGGCGTTGAGGTTCTTCATCATCACGTTGAGGTTGTTGCTGATGATGGAGGCGCGGGCGTCCATGAGGCCGGCCAGGATGTTGGAGGAGATCATGGCCAGCTCGTAGCACTGGCGGTTTTCGATGAGCAGGTCATCGATGAACTCCACGTCCTGCGGGTGGAAGCCGGCGGTGGTGGGGTTCTGGGCGTTGTTCTTCAGCCGCTCGATGACGCCGGTGTTGGAGTGAATGGCGTTGACGTAGTACACCAGGCTCTTCTCGAAGGCGAAGAGCTGGAGCAGCGAGCTGTTGTCAACGCTCTTCTCAATGCGCTGCTCGATCTCGTCGGTCATGGTGTGGATGACCTTCAGGTGACCGGTGAAATGCTGGACCGTCCGCATCAGGACCTTGAGGGTCAGTTCCTGGACGTTCTGGACGTTGGCCAGCGGCCGGCCGTCGAAGAGGCGCCCGCCCTCGGGCAGGACGGCCACCAGGCGGTCTTTGAAGAGGAAGAAGCCGACGGAGTTGACCCGGAAGACGAGCTGGTCCGGGGCGCTGTAGCCCTTGGGCCGTTTGAAGATGAGGGCCAGGTGGTCGGGCTCGGGCTCGACGCGCGCCAACTCATCCGGGTCCATGCTGGAGGCCAGGGTATGCTCGTCCAGCTTGTAGCGGTCGACCAGCTCCTTGCGCTCTTCGGGGCCGGGGTTGGTGTAGACGAAGACGACGGCCTCTTCCGCGCCGCACTCTTCCAGTTTCCCCGCAGCAATGCGCAAGTAGTTGGGCATGAATAGACCCCTGCATCGCGGCTGATAGCGGGTCCGGGCGGGCGGCGGCTGGGTTCAGGCCTTCCGGCAGCCTACTGGAAATGTAACACCGGCAGGGCGGCACGCAACACCATGACTGGGCGGTACAGGGCGGTTCCAGGGTCACGGCATGCCGGGCGGCGGCGACGCCAGGCAGAGCACATCGGACTTCCCGGACGGCATACCGGCTGCGCTTGATGACGCAGCATCCGCACCGTTGGCGCAAGGTCCCCGCCAAGCCGGGAACGCCTGGGGGGCGGGTTCTTCCGCCGTCGCCCTACGGCTATGGCGGGACAGGCCGTAACCCGCCGCCGGGATGCGGAGATCCCGGCCTCCAGACCGCTGGGAGCTCTTGGCGGTTTGAGCCGCAGCTTCGCTCGGCATGGCTCTGCGGCAGACGTGAGACGGGTCTCAGCGGAGCCACGCCCGGAATCCGGGCAGGCGGAGGAAGAGCAGGCGGTTGGCGTCGTGGAAGTTATGGGCCCCGCGGTAGGCGGTGCGCACGAGGGCGATGAGATCCTCGCCATCGAACTGCCAGTCGGCATACTGGAAGCCGGTGAGCTTCAGCGACAGGCTCCACGGCAGGCCGGTGTCGTCCTCCAGCAGACGGCGGACGACGCGCCAGGTCCGCAGGTCGGCCGAGACGGCGAGGGCGAGGATATTGCGTTGGGCTGGGCTGGCGGGATCGGTGTTGGGGTTGCAGAGGGTGAGGTAGAGGCCGGTGACCGGATCGCGGCGGAGGCTGAACTTGGTCATGGCGCCGGGGAAGTCGATGAAGCCGCTGGCGGGGTCGAAG
>Ga0172375_10002027_pt1 | contig 32054 bp, 48 predicted proteins | sample LakKiv1m_FD_114537 | JGI IMG/M metagenome (GOLD analysis project Ga0172375, IMG submission 114537) | Freshwater microbial communities from Kabuno Bay, South-Kivu, Congo - kab_092012_11.1m | ecosystem: Environmental > Aquatic > Freshwater > Lake | place: Democratic Republic of the Congo... | reverse complement strand
TTCTTTTCTTCACACTCTTTTTCATATTATTTTAAGACAAAGCACGTATTTAAATTTGATTAAAATAAATTATATTTACCAGTCATAGTAACCTTTAAAAGTTAAGTTTCTTCCCTACTAGTATAGCAGGGTGGAGCAGTCTGGTTAGCTCACCAGGCCCATAACCTGGAGGTCGTTGGTTCAAATCCATCCCCTGCTACTAATTTTATAGTAGATTTGAACAATAAAAAATAAAAAGAAATAAAAATAAAAAATTAAGCCCCTCTAACTAAGCAAGTTCCAGAATCGTCTTTAGCGCATTCTTTAGCTCTTACTTTGTTTCCCAGATGGCCTTTCTTTGTCCCCTTCTTATCCCTAAAGTCGTCTATAACTTTTTGAGCTTCTTCATCACTCATATTTCCAACAGCCATAAGTTTTGTCTTAAATCTATCTTCTTGAGAATCTTTAATATCATAGAGTTTTGAGGTTACATTTTCAGCTTTAGCAATTCTATCTTCTATATTAGCTATTTGTTCTTCTGTAAGATTTTCATTTAGCAAAAGAGAATTTAGTTTTGCTATTCTGGCTTCATGAACCTGTATAGCTCTTTCCAAGCCAACAAGTTTGTCTATCTTATCCTTAATTCCCTTTACATCTGTTTTTCCATCAAGCTTAGAAACCCTATTCTGCACTTTTTCAATTAAAGCATTATGATTTTCCATGGCTTTTTGAAAACCAACAGTATCATTATTCTTTGCTGCGTTTCTTGCCTGTATTAAGTAGAGCTTTGCAATTTGAAGTTCTTTATCTGCTTTCTTTTCCTGATTAAAAGTAAAGAACAAGCCGAACTTGCTCCAGCCTATTTTCATTCCGCTTACGCTTTCATTTAAATCAGCAGAATTATCTTCGCTAGTTGGATTAGCACTTATAAGTATTGGTGTTTCATTATTATTTTCTTCAGCCATAACAGCAGGCATAATTGCCATAGCTAATATAGCCATAAGAGCAATAATCATTATTATTTGTGTTTTCATGTTTGTTTTGTTTAACCTCCTTTCATTCATATTTATTGTGAAAGGATAATTAATCATACAAAAATAGGTATTTAATATATCCCTGAAACAAGATGAAACTAGAATTTAACTAATCTCTTCTAGCATTATTCCAAAGAATCTCAAAATAACTTCTATATGCTTCTGCCGCAGCCCTATTTTTTATTATAACTGCTTCAGGAACATCTGTCCATAATATTAATGCAACTCTATCCGCATATATGTTTGTAGTTATTGTTTGCTCTCCTACTATTTTTGGAAAAAATCTAAGTTCAGTAGTTTTACTAGGATGAAGCTCTTTTTCTTTGTCTTTTCTTACAATATGTCTTACTCTTATTTTATTCTGCTCAAGTCCTTTAGCAAAATGAGGTAGGTAAAAAGGCATTTTTTCTCCGAACTTTCCAGAAGAATCTATAACTAAGTTCTCTTTTCCTTTAGCACTATGCAGTATATCCTCAAAAACAGTTTTTATTCCCTTTAAACCCTTAAACATGTTTACCTGAGACTTTTCTTCTGTATTCTTATACATCTCTTTCAATGGGATTAATATTCCAGATATTAATTCTTGTTTTTCATCCAAGTAACTCTTTAGTCTTTCCGGAGAAGAAGCAGCGAATTTTTTCCTATTTGCCTCAATAGCATAACTAACCAAGCCTTTTTTTAGAAGAGCCTTAAGAGAATCATAACAAGCACTTCTATCTATATTGCTCTCTTTAGCTATTTTTCCAGCCATGCTAGGTCCTAGTTTAATAAGGGTTAGATAAATCTTAGATTCATTATGGCCTAGGCCTATTTTCTTTAATGTTTCTCGTACTTGTTCAAAGTCCATCATAGCTCCTGATTTTTGAATATTCCTAAATATTTAGCTTTACCCTTACATTCTTGAAATACAAGTTGACATATTTTTGTTCCAGGAATAAGTTTTATCTTATTTTTTCCTGCATTATAAATCTCTAAAACTTGCTTATTAGATACGCCAGGAGCAATAAACGGTGCAGTAATATGACTCATTAATCCTATCCTTGCAAATCTCGATCTCGAATTTATCCATGCACATATATTTTCAGGAAGAGTTATTTTTTCTTTAGTTATGCCAAGCACTAATTCTCCTGGTTTAAGTATATATCCATTTGAAATATTCATCAGTTTGCTTATTTTTTTATAATCTACATCTTCAGCTATTATTTTATTTGCAGAATTAAATACTCTAAGTTCATTATCTAAAGTAAGATCTATGGAAGCAGGCCCTACAGCTTCTTTTTCAAAAGGCTCTATTTTTATCTGACCTTTTTTTATTTTCTTTAATAATTCGTCCTTAGTTAGTATCATATTATTTCTGACTCCTCAAAAGTTTAAATTCTTTCCTGGCATGCTCACTAGTTTCAGAAGCATGAATTATATTCTTTATTACTTTATTTTGTTTAGAGGATTTTTCATTATTAGCTCTTCCTAAATCTCCTCTAATTGTTCCTTTAGCAGCTTCTCTAGGATTAGTAGGACCAACTAAAGTCCTTACTCTTTGAGCAGCATTTTTTCCTTCAATCAATCCAATAACAACTTTTCCAGAAGTAATATACTCTATTATACTCCCATATAATTTTGGATGAAGTCTTTTCTTTAAATGACCATAAAACTTATGTGCAGTAGGTTTCTTTATCTTTTTTATCTCAAGGTGAGTTATATCAAGTCCTGCTTTTTCTAATCTAGATAATGCTTCTCCTATAAGTTTTTTCTGAACACCATCTGGCTTTACAATAATCATTGTTTTTTCTTTTATCATAATTAGGGTTATTTTTAGAGCTATTTAAACCTTTCTACTTGTTGTAGCAAAGTCCACAACAAAATAATAAATAACTTATTTTCAAGTTTATTATAACTAAATCGCAGGAGACAAAAATGGAAACACTAAATAACGAAGCAGAGAATGAAAGCACACTCTTCTCAGTAGCTGCGCTAAGAAGAGTATCCGATGAAGATTTACTAAGAGTCTTCATAGAAGGAAGAAACTAACTCAATTAAACACGCAGGAGGAAATAAATAAAGCAAAAATAAAATGGATGAAGAAAAATTAAAGCAATTGCTAGATAAATATGAAGCTTGGAACACTCATTGTAGACCGATTACTTTAAAAATAAAAGATTGGAAACAGGGTAAAGAATATGATTTAGTTTATGCTGATTCAGAAACATTTTGGGAGGTACATGGAGAACATTATCACTTTGGTGCAGGTCTTTACTTAATTTACAAACCACAATTATTGGTTGATAAGGTAAGTAGAGTAGATTACAACGATGGACCAGCACATCCTGGAAAAACTTACAAGGATTTAAGCTTAGAAGAGCTAAGCAAAATGGTAGTAGTAAGATATCACTTTGATTTCCATGAACTTAGAAATATGGGAAACGAAAAAAGGGCATTTAGATGGGTATCAACAACAAGACAAGGAGAAAATAAACCGGAGTTTATCATAGAGCAAGTAGAAGACAAAGTTTAGTTTTTAGAAGTAGAAGAACTAAATTATTTCCCTTTCCACCTTTCGTACTCGAAGATGTTAGAAATAGATAAAAGACTATTTTATATAAATATGCCTATTTTATGCTAAAGATACGAAATAATCGGTAAATATCCGATTATTTATGCGAAAGTTTATAAACTCATGCGTTTAATAATAAATATGCGAAATCAAACTAATAGGTTCTGGCTTTTTATACAAAAAAGCAAGAAGGTCTTAACAAAGGAAGAATTGAAAGAGAAATATTCTAAATTTATTCAGGAATGGAAAGAAAAAGACCATTTTAAGAAAGTTTTGAAGAATCTTGGAGAATCAAAAAGAATAAAGTATATGTTCAATAAAAAATGGTATATTCTAAGTAAAGAAGAATTTGAAGACTTGAAAAACAATAGATTCGAAGAACATGAATTGCTCTTTAGGTTCTTGGAAGACCAGAAAATACCTTATTATGTAGGTTTGGTTAATGCAGAATATTTGAATAATCTCGCATGGCAGAGCTTGAAAGTTATTTATGTTATTAATTCTAAATTCAAGCTGAGAAGAAAAATCGGAAATGTTGAAATAATTCTGATTAAATTTCCAAAGGAGATTATTATTAATCTGGCCATAGTTAAGACAAATAAAGGAATTCCTTACTCTGATATTGAAAAAACTCTGCTTGATGAAATCTACTTTAAAGAGCATAAGCACGGCAAATTGCAAATAATGAACTATAACTTTGAGGAGTTAAATATTGAAAAGCTTAAAGCTTATTTGGCTTTTTTCTCAAAATATAAGAATGTCAAGAAAGAAATTATCCACAAATTAAATTCATTACAAGTTAAACTTCTATGATAATCCCAGATAAATATATTCAGGAAACTAGAAGAAAAAGAGTAACAGATGAAATGATAAAGAAAGACCTTGCTCTTAGCTATATTCTTTATGAAATGTCTGAAGATATAAAAAAGGATAAAAACTCCCCCTTTCATAAACTTATCTTTAAAGGGGGAACTTTACTTGCAAAATCTCATTTAGACTATCATAGACTTTCAGAAGATTTGGATTTAACTTTCTCTGAAAATAAATCCCTAAATAAACTCTCTAAAAAATTAAGGCAAAAGAAAATCAAACAATACCTAAAAGAAGAGTTTTTACCGAGATTTGACGAAATTATTAGCAAGTATGTTTTCGACTTTGATTCTAACGAAATGAATAAATCTACTCAAAAATATTGCCCAACTAAAGCCCCTAATTTATTTGTAAGGTTTAATGTTTACTTAGATAAAGAAGACCCAACGCCTATAAAGATAGAAATAAACTTTTCAGAGGAATTATTTTTTAAGCCTGTAAAAACTCGGCTTAAACATTTGAATATGTCTTCTGAAAACTTAATCTTTCCATTAGGAGAAACAGAGCTTAATTCGTATGATTTGGAAGAGATACTAATAGAAAAGATAAGAGCTATTTTGACAAGAGAAGGAAAAATTAATGAAAGAGATGTATTTGATTTATTCTTAATTCAAAAATTAGGGTATAATCCATTTAAGCTAGATATAAATAAAATCAAAGATAAACTAAGGCAAGGTATAGGATTTAAGCAAGATAGTAAAAAAGAATTTAATAGAATTACTAGCATAAAGGACAAACTTGTCCTGTTAGAAAAAGAACTTGAAGCAGAAATAAAAACAATGAACCTGAGGGATTATGACTCTTTAGAATATAAAAGATTCTTTCAAGAACTAAAGGCGTTTATGGTCTCGCTGGATTTTTCAGATTTATAAGAATTAAACTAAATTACTTCCCTTTCCATCTCTCATACTCAAAGATGTTTACTCCAAGCTTAGTAAGATTCTTGTAAATATTGTAAATAGGGAATCCCATAACATTAAAATAACAGCCATTAATTTTCTTTATAAAAATTGAAGATAAATCCTGAATTCCATAACCACCAGCTTTATCTTTATGTTCTCCTGTTTTTATATAACTCTTAATTTCTGAATCACTCAATTTTTTAAAATAAACATCTGTAACTTCATAGTCTCTTATTATTTTTCCAGTTTTACAATCAATAAGACAAACACCAGAATAAACCTGCTGCTTTTTGCCAGAAAAACTCTTCAGCATATTAAAGGCTTCTTCATCACTTTTTGGTTTGCCCAACTTTTTTCCATTAAAAACAACTATAGTATCTACTCCTATGACTATTCCTTCTTTGAATTTTTTAGCCACATCAGAAGCTTTTCCATGCGAGAATTCTATAACCATTTCCTTAGGATTTAATTTTTTATTTCCAGTCATATCCTCCTCATAATTGCTAGGAGCTATCTCAAAATCCAAACCCATAGTCTGAGCTAAGCCATGTCTCCTAAGTGATGTTGTTGCCAGAATTATTTTTTCTTTCATCTTTTTTATTTTATTACTGTTCCTATAAACTCTTTATTGTTTATATAGTCTTTTAAGTTATTTATATTCTTTCCGTTCATTATAGCTACTTCCAACTTTAACTTTTCCGATTCTTTAGCAGCAATAGGATCAAAAGGAGCATTTAAACCAGGATCCCATTTACTTCCAACTATTTTTCTAAAATCTTTCCAAGATATCTCTTTTATTATTTTAGCATCATCAAATTTTCTAGGATCTTTATCATAAACATAATCTATATTAGAGAGGTTTATTATTTTTTTAACTTTAAAGTTTTTCGCAAGTAGAACAGCATCATAATCTGTGCTAAAACCCGGCTTCCATCCAGCAGCAATAAGTATTTTTTCTTTAAAATTAATTTTCTCATTAGGATTTTTTATTATTTGAGGGTGCGCATATTTTCTAAATATTGTCCTAGCAAGATGAGCATTTAATCTTGTTGAATGTATTCCTATCCAATCTAAATCATCTCTAGTAAGTCCTGTTATTTCCTTAGCTGCATTCTGATATTTTCTTGCAGTTTTTCCTCCACCAGTTATTATAATGAATCTATATCCCTTTAAAATATATTCATCTATAAAACCCTTGAATTCTCTAAGCCAATTTGAGTCTATCTCTTCAGGAACAATAAGGCTTCCGCCTACTGATATAACTATGATCTTTTCATTTTTCATCTTTTTTATTTATTGAGATTCTATTATTAATCTCGTCTTAGATAATACCTCCTTTGCAAGAATTATCAGCTCATTATAAACTTTTTCGTCATTAACAGAAAGAGTTGTTCCATATTGATATTTTTCTCTTAATTCCACCGCTGTTTGCGCATCTTCTGTTTTGAAATCATATATCTTCTCTAATAATGTAATTTCAAAACTTATTTTTTCGCTTTCTATAAGGGAAGATATTAAAGCAAAAGTACATTCTTGGTTTCTTGATTCAAAACCAAACTTGGAAGCTATAGCTAAAAGACAATGATAAGTTGAATAGAATAATGTGCTCATACTTATATCTGAAAAATTCCCTTCTTTAAGATAAATAGATGCCTTAAAATAATGCTCTGCTTTGATTAAGTGCTGTTTTGCTTTTTCATCAGATGGGGCTATTTTAATTAATCCTCTATGTAGACCATTTTCTTTCAGCTCTTTTTCTGCTTTTTTCAAACACCATTCTACTTTATTTTCTACTTCACTCATTTTTAACCGCCTCTAAAAACAAATCTTTGCCCCACAATATCAAGCCTGTTTTAATTCCTGAAATTATAATTTTATCTCGTTTTCTTATGTTATCTATAAAATCTTTTCTCGTCTGATATATTGGATGAAATCGCTTGGAACTTAATAAATTAATTTCCTTCATCTTTTTTTCTATTTCTTCAAAATTCTGCTCTTTAAATATGAGAATTATATCTATATCATTTGCTTTTTCTTCTTTTGTTAGAACCGAGCCAAAAAGTATAGCTAGATCTACTAAATTTTTTAGTTTTTTTATTTCATTTATCTGAACTCGAATATAAGGACTCTGTCTCTCTCCAGATAATACAAATTTGCAAGTATCTATTGCCTCTTCAGAATTATAATTGATACTATAAAAAAGGTTATTCCCTTGTTTAGTTGATATAAGATATTTTAAATCTTCTAATTTTTTTAATATTTTAAATATTCCTCGTGGACTTAGCTTAAGTTCTCTTGAGAGTTGATTAATGTTGTATTTTTGAGAAAAATTTCTAATTAAAAAATTTATTGCTTTAGCTTCATTTTGAGTTAGTGATACCATTTTATCCATTTACCTCTAGTATATAATCATATACTTGAAGTATATAAGCTTTTCTGTTTATTCAGTCCCTCAAATTCCTTAACTAATCTAGATATTCTTTCCTCATCAAGCTCATTTTTCCAATATCCACCTTTTTTAATGAATGAGCCAACTATAAATATATCCGCGTGAGGAAAATAATTTTTGAGATTTTTGTCTGTTACGCCAGACCCAATTATAGTTGGTATTTTTACTGCTTTTTTTACCTGCTTTACCTCTTCTAAATCTGCTTCTGTCCCTGTTGATACTCCTGTAACTATTACTCCATCGCTTAAGAAGAATTCTGCTGTATGAGCTGTCTCCGCAATACTCACATCGCTGGTTATAGCATGAGAAGAATGTTTCTTCTTTATATCTGTAAATACCAGAACATTTTCTGCATCAATATATTTTCTATATCTTAATAATTCTCCTGCACAAGATTCTATATAACCTTCATCTGCAACATGAGCAAATACAAATCCTTCTGCTCTTATAAAATCTAAATCTGCTGCTTTTGCGCAAGCAAGAGCTTCTTTGTTTGCGCCTGCTAGAATTTGTATTCCGCAATATAATCCTAATTTTTTTATTTCTTTTCCAATTATTGCCATAAGAGTAGGAATTTCAGATTCAACATGTTTTGTATAAGGAATGTCGTGCATATTTTCAATCATAATAGTATTATATCCTAATTTCTTGAAAACTTTTGCCTCTTCTAATGCTTTGTCTATTATTTCCTGTGAAGAAAGATTATTTTCAGGTGTTCCAGGCATAGCTCTAACATGAACCATTCCAACTAGAACTTTGTTATTTTTTATGTATTCTTTAAAGTTTTTCATCTTTTTTATTTTAAATGAGTGCGACTATTTAAGTATTGCGGATTTTTTTAGCAATTATTTTTTTATTAATCTGCTGGCAAAGTCATTAAATTCTTGTTTTGCACGAGTGACTGATTCTTCTCCATATCTTACTTGGCGATTATTTTCTCTGTAGGTCTGCCATAATAAAGATTGTTCATACCCTGATATAGCGCTCAACCCGCATGTAAATTCAGAACATTTTTGAGCAGCTCTAGTTTCTAAATTTCTTATATCTGCTTCAAGTTGCAAAGCTTCAGTTATCTCTTGAGGAGTTAAATTTCTAAAATGATATCTTTGAGATACTACTTCTCTAAAAGCATTATCAAACTCGTCAGGTCTAGGCTTTATTGAGGCAGTTAAGTAAATTGAAGCTATTGCTTCTAATCCGCCATTATCCATCCAAACAGCAATAAACTCTTCTACTTGCTTTCTAATTTCTTCATTCATCTTTCTTCACCTCCTTTCAATATATTAATCTTAATTTTTTTGGGAGGAACTTTTGCTTCTATGTTTGTGTTTGTTTTTTGTGCCATTTTTGTTTTTATTCTGTTTTGAGTTTCTCGTCAAGATTTGTTGCTTTTGCTTCTTCCAAGGTTAATTTTTCTGCTGCGTCATATAAGATTTGGTTCACTGCTCCATATCTTGCTAAAGCGGACATGTGGTCTTGTTCTGCCCATCGAGCATTAGGATCCTCTTGCAAAGTAGCATTATGAAGCTCTCTGGCTCTTTGCCCCCGAGTCATATAATGACCTGTCGAATTTGCGAATATTTCGCATTGAGAATATATTTCTCTAGATATTCTGGCACGGTTACTTTGAGCCCTCTCAAGTTGTTCGTAAGCAGCATCTATTCTATCGGATAATTCTGGAGAGTTGGCCTTAAGAATCGCACGAGTCTCTTTTAATCTCTTCTGTTTTTCTTCTGGAGTTTCTTTCCCATAAAGAGCGAGAGCTAGTTCGTTTACATATTCTTCAGACCTTCTTGCTCCTTCGTAATTTCCATTACTATATCTATCACGAAGAACTTCCAGCATTCTCTCATATTCTCTTATTTCTCCCCAACTAGGCTTTCTCAGTTCGGGGTTATGCTCTTCAAAAAGTTTTACAAGTTCTTTTGCACCCTCATTCCCCTTATAGGCATAGATGCATTCCATAAAGTATCTCCTTGCAAATCTTGCTCTATCCTCAGACTTGCCTTCTTTTAACACTTCATATGTTTCTTCTGCTTGTTGCCTCACTTCATTCATCTTTCTTCCTCCCCCTTGTGATCGAAGTGGTTTTTCGCCCTCTTCTGGCGCTCGTTTGAGTGTGATTTGTTTTGCCATTTTAATTTTGAACTCTCCTTTCAAATTGCATCTTAAGCCATTCGTCCATTAATTCTGGCAAAATTCGATATATGTTCATTTTATATTTCTGTTCGGCTTGTATTACTCGCTTTGGCTGTTGATAACTAGTGGCATCTTCTCTTGTCCACATTAAATTAATTGTTTTATTTCCTTGAGGAGTCCATAATTCTTCAGTAGTATTATCCATTCTTCCACAATCGCAAGTTTCTCTCACTCTGCTTAGAAAAAGATTGCTTTCATGCTCCGCAATACTAAAAAGCCTAAAAGTAATTCCATATTCTCCTATATATCCGCAATCTGATTTTACAGATGCGCTCGGATAATAATTCTTTACGAATCTCGCATTAGGATATAGCCTATAAAGCAATTCTCTTATCTCTGAAAATTTCCCTGCTACTTTGTCTGGTCCGATTTTCCAGTTTTGTTGTACTGTTTGTTTGTTAGTATTCATTTTAATATTTTATCAAAAATAGATTACATAAATTAACGTTGTAGACTTTTCCACAACAATAATTTAACTATGGATATTCTCTACATATTATAACTAAACATGAGAAGAACAGAAAAAAAATGACAAGAGTACACATAGGAAGAGTATACGACCAAGAAGAAGGAGACATAAGAGTGACAAAATGTCTTGACAGAGAAGGCGCAAGAATGGTAGCAGGTAGACACACTAATTGCGGTTACTCTGGAAACATACTGGTATTCGTATGGGATGGAAAATGCTGGGCGTGGCTTAGAAATAAAGACAAACCAGCAGAAATAGGAAGACACTATGAGGCTCAGAGAGAAGGAAATCCTATGCTTGAAAGAACAGCAGCCTACTTCGAAAATCTCGGATACACGCCTAAATTTAGATACTGGTGGCATGAGGGCAAAAGATTTGCAGCAATAGCAAATAGACCTTCAGAAAATATACCTGCTCAACTAGAACAAATAAAATAAACAGGAGACAAAAATGGAAACACTAAAAGTAGAATGACAAAGCTATTAAATTTTGAAGATAATACAGAAGCAGATAATTTAGAAGATTATCTAACTAAATTAGAGGATTTCATAGAAGAAAATCCCCCAAGTTCTTTAGTTTCTTATGAAGGACAGGCAAGAGGGGGTAGAGTAGAATTAGAACTTCTTAAATATGGGCCTACAAATTCAGATACTTATGGATTAAAAGATGATTGGTTTGTAGGCGGCTCTTGGAATAGTTATAATGTAAGTGTTTTTACATCAACTGAAGGAGAAATAGCTCAACTTAAAAATATGTTAAGAAATCTTGGATGGTATATCTTGCCTGAAAATGACAGAGTTCTTTTTAATGAGCTATCAGAAATAAATCTTTTTAGAATTTGCAAAGGTACAGACTTCACAGGGAAGTGCGTAAGAGATATACGTTTGTCAATTCCCCTTACAATTGGAAGACGATTCGATAAAGTAATTACTCCAAAGATAAGAGACACAAATTTTGGCAGATTAGAGACTTTACATAGATTTTATAGAGGAGAGATATAATGACAAGCGAAAATATTAAACAACATGCGAAGAAATTCTACACTAGAATGGATAAAATTAGTCTTAAGTCTCCACTTCATATTGGCGGATATTTTAATTATGAAGAAGATTGCTTTCTCTACGCATTCAGAGTTTTAAGTAAAAAAGGTTTACTCAGTGAGAGAACAAGAAAAGAACTTTATGAAGCTATTGCAGAAGGATATCTAAATAGAGAAATATTTACTTTAGCAAGAAGATATTTCATTCTTGCAGGTAAAAAAGATAGACTTTCTGGAGTAGATTATGCTCTAAAAGAAGCAGAACAAGCTAATGAACTAAAGTCAGAAGCAGAGCAGATAAACAGAAGTCTAACTTTGAGGCGGAAAAGAATATCAGATGCAAGGTGGAACTATTGGACTCCAGAATCATTAATAGACTACACAGGACATTAATAAATAATAAAAAAATGAAACGTACTAAAATAACCTATGAAAGAATAAATGATGAAGAAGCAGTACTTCTTATTCGAAGATTAAATGAGTGTGGCTGGTCATGTATAGCTAATTCTTCAAACCCTAGTTCAGCATACACCCTAACAGCAGATATTTACAGAGTGTTTGGAAAAAATGCAAGATATCCAGTAGTTGTTGAGATTGGAAAAATAAAATCAGGAATTGTAGAAGTTAATAGTGAAGAATCTGAACTAATAGATTTTCTGGATAATTTTACCAAATAGAATGCAACAATAAATATCCTTGAACATCATCTTTTCTCTTAAGAGATTCTGGAGTTATTCCAAGCATTCTTACCACCCTACTATATTTTTGCTCATAGCCTCTTTCTAGTTTAAACTTACTTTGGATTTTATCAACTAAAATTTCTATTTCAGAGGCATTGCCTTCCTTAAGTTCTAACTCTAACTCTCTAAACGATAAACCCCAACCTATTTTGCATGTATCAAATTTGACTTCTAAAATAGTTCCTTGTTTTTCTATATCCATTAATATAGGATAGCCTGTAACATTTACAATAGGCCTTAAAGCTTTAACATTTAAGCCAAGCATAGTTATTATTTCAGGCGGTTCAAGTAATCTTTCTGTCCAGTATTTTGCTTCTTTTCTTTCTTCTATAGAACCTGTTTTAAAATCATATCTAAATCTACCTGGATTTTTAGAGGGATCATATTCAGAAACCCTTATTGTAGCTCTCTGCTTATGCATCTCTAATTCAGGAGTATCATAATATGTTAATTTTCTTTTATCTTTTTTTCTTGCAACTATAACCCATTTTTCATTTAGTATAAGCTCTTCCAACCCTCTAAGAAATTCTTTTTCATATATATTATCAGGAATATGAAGTTTTGTTTCTATTTCAGCTACTGCCTTTTCAGAGTTCATTTTCCAGCATCTAGGCTTTCAACTATCATTCTAGCCCTTTCTCTTATGTTTAGGTATGGTATTCTTTCTACCTTGTAGCCTGCCTCTGTATAGTTTCTGAATTGTAATTCCTGAAGTTCTAGAGCTTCTTGTAAGTCTTCTCTTCTTACATTGTTTCTTTGGCAGTCATTTCCAAGCTCTATTAGGAATACTCTTTTGTATCTTCCCAGTGTTTCTTTTATTGCCTTGTTCATAATTGGAGAAGGTTCTCTGCATGAACGTTGGCAGTAAGCTAGCCCGTCTAAAATTCCTCTGTCTATAAAGACTCTTTCATTAAGAGCCTCCATTTGTCCTTCTCTTCTATACTGTAAGCAGAGTATGTAATCCTGAAAATTTTGAAGTTCCCAAGGTCTAGGATTTCCATGAGACTGAAGATATTTTATTATATCCTCTGCTGCTTCAGCTATGATATTTTCACCCCAGATCATTTCTAGCTCTTTTAGTATCGAGCTCTTTCCACTTCCTGGTGCGCCTGTTAGTGCTATTTTTTCTGTGTCCATAAATCCCTCGGATTTTGGATCATCCAGAAAACCTTCAAATATGTTATTCTCTGTTTTCTTGACCATCTTAATTTACTTATACAATGGAGATACATAAAATAAAGTTGTAGACTTGTCAACAACAGAAACTATTATACTTATTTTTCAAGATTTAATTAATGAAAACACAAAACCTTAGAACTAGAAAAGAACCCAGTGGACTAGTAACAAGTTACGATGCACTAGAGAGAACAATGAGCATACTTAATGCAGACAGAACTCTGTTTACAGGAGAATTTAACCAAACACTAGTAGATTTACCAACAAGAGTTGTTCTAGAGATAGAATCCTATTGTAGTTCAGGATGTAGATATTGTTCAGAGGGTAAATCAACGTCATGCAGAAGAAATATTCCTAAGGAAAGATTAACAGAGCTTATTGAAGAAGTAGATACGCTTCAAGTACACGAACTTACAATAAGGGGCGGAGAGGCTACAGAGCATCCTTATTTTGCAGATATATGGGATTCTGCTGCTTCAAAATCTTTCCTAGCTCCAAATATTATATCTAATGGACTTAGTTTTGATATAGCTAAAGTTAGAAAAATACTTTCAAAAAATAATTCTAAGTTAATAATAAGTCTAGATGGATTTGAAAAAACCAATTCTATAAATAGAAACCCTACACAATATAAAAGAGTCATGGAATGGCTTCCAGAAGCCCTTAGAGAATTTCCTGAACAAATAGTTATTCTATCTTGCCTTTACAGACAAAATTATGCAGAAATACCCGCATTTGCAAGATTTCTTGCAGAAAGAGGATTAAGTCACTATCATCTGCCACCTTTAAAGAGATTAGGAAGATCAGAAATGGCAGAAACAAACTTTGTATCTTTAAATGAAATGAACGCACTCCAAAGAAAATTAGATGAACTGAGAGTTCAACATCCTTCTTTTAAACCAGTAATAAGTTGCATAGAACTAGAAAAATATAAGGGAAATAGAACACAAAATGTTCCTGTACCTCTATTCAACGAAATATATTACGGAACAGCCATGAAAGTTACTCCAGAAGGAGACGTAATGGTCAACAGAGGAATAATGTTCACAGATAAATTCAAGAATGGTGTAAATACCGAAATCTCCATGGAACCTCTTGGCAGTATATACAAAGATACAATTGCAAATATATGGAAAAGATCAAGAGAACTTAGAATAGAGCAAGGAAAATTAGCAGACAAACATTATGCATACTATCTCGGATGGCTTAAGAGACTTGACTAAAGTGCAAACAACACTGGGTATAATTAAACCAGAGGCAATAGTAAGAGGTATTGTTAAAGAAATAGAAAAAAGAATTCTTAGAGCAAAAATGAAAATAATATCCTCTAGACAAATTATTCTAAGAGAAAATGAATTTGATTTAATTTACAAGTCTGTTAAAGAACCCGACTGGCTGCATAATGCTCGTAGAGAATATATGACTCATTTACCAGTTATTCTACTAAGGATAGAGGGGCATGATTCAGTAAGAAGATTACTTGATTTAAGGGGATATTCTAATCCCAAATATGCTGCTCCTGGAACAATTAGGGCAGATTTCGCCAGAGACCAGGATTACATTGAACTGCGAAAGCAGAGAAGAATAGCTCTAAACGTGTTTCATGCATGCGATAGTGAAGAAGAAGCATTAAGATTAGTTGATTATTTTAAACTAAGATAAATTCTCTTACTTATTCTTTGCACTATTCCATAACATTTCAAATTGATTTCTAAACCCTTTAGCAACTTCTTCGCTCTCTATTACTAATATTATGGGATTTTCCATATAAGACTCTATTAAAACTAAATCCTTGTATACTTCTACAATAGTCAGAGATTTATATTCCAAATACCTAACTTTCTTGGGATATATGGAAGAAGACTTTTGATCAACAGTAGATATATCTTTTATTTTTCTAGTTAAGACTTTATTTCTTCTTCTTTCAGGATAAACTTTATATGTAAAAAAGTCACTTATTTTTTTGTCATACTTTATTTTTGGTTGTACTCCAAAAACAAGAACTTCTGTATTTTTTGAATACCTACTTATTTCCTTTAAAAGAGCAGTTTTAAGGCCCTCAAAACCCGTGTAAACTTCTATTTTTATTGGTTTTTTACTTGCAGATTTAACCTTTTCCAGCAAAGAAGGCATAATATCAGAAATATCTTTTTCAGTTTTCTCTAACTCCTGTTTTTTTAGATTAAGATAATCATATATTCTTTTTGGTTCTGTTGCACTATATTGTTTAATATTATTTTTTGTTATTTCACTTATTAGTCCTTTATTCTTTAATGACTCTAGAATTTCATATATCTTACCCGTACGAATATCTGCTTTTTTTATTATATCTCCTGATGTTCCTTCCCCTATATCTAGTAATGCCAAATAAACTTTAGTTTCATAATCCGTAAGTCCAAGCTTTCTTAATTTTAAGTCTATCATAATTCTAACAAGAATATCCACTTTATAAATCTTGTCTTTTTGCCTACCCGCGAGGGAGGGTTAAATATATCTAATAGGTTTTGCTATAATAATTGTGCCGAGAAAGGCACAGGAAAGAAAACATGGAATACAAACAAGACAAAGAATACAGAGAACAAAGAATGAATGCAGAAAAATCCTTCGATAAGGTTTATCTGCATAAAGGCGGACTTGAAGCTGAATTAAACAAAGATGCTTGGGAGGGCAGAGAATTAGCTTACGCTAATTGGAACTGAACATGGCAGACCAATTTTATGACGCTAATTATGAAGCTTTAAAGAGAATTGAAAGAGAGAGAACTGAAAGGGCTGTTGAAGGACTAATAAGAAAATACGAAGACCAGATTATAGGTGAAAATTTCTTATCTGGAAGACTAAATTCTGAAGGAGCATCTATGGTAAGATATATTGCAAGAGACAAAGCATTAAGAAAACTTGAAGAGCTTGGAGGTGGATTTTGAAGATGGCAGATTATGAAGAACTCTTAAGAAGGAAAATAAGAAACGATATTGTAAGAAGAAATCAATTACCAGGACCATTAAGTTACGATGCCGAAAGAATGCTTGAAAAATGTGTAGATATTGAAATGGAAAATTTAGAATCTGACTTAAGATACAAGCCATCTTATCGGGCTTGGGGAGACGATGAATAAAATGGTAGATAATCGGGATAAATACAAAACTTACCTAAGACAAGAAGCAGATTCGATGGTAGATATGGCGGACAGAAGCTCTTCAGGACCTTCTAGTGGAAATATGGGAAGAGATTTCATGAGAACCAACGAAGATGCAAGAATGTATGCAGAGGCTTCTAAAAAGTATGAAATGCTTGGAGAATATGGCCTAGCTATGTCTACAGCCAAAAAAGCAGTAAATGCAAAGTTTAATGCTCGTTGGCTTTCTCCAGGAGGCAATGGATTACTTGAGCTAGATTTGAAATTTGAGCAAGAAGATCTTGAAAGAAGAGTTAGGAGTTTAGAAGAAAAGTATGGAAAACCACATACTGGAGGAGAAAATGGGAGATAATTTAGAGAAAAAACTAAACGCTCTTAAATTGGAATTAGCTAAAAAAGGCTTTGAAGATTTCCATAGAATTGAAGATTGTTCAATAAATAACTCGGGGACAGAATTAACTCTAGAAAATGGAGAAAGTAAACTTTTTGGATACGCTGTTAGAATCAACAGAGGAGAATATCTAGCGCATAATGAATATGCCTATGGTGATTGTGAAGTTTATTCTTCCAATGGAGATTATCAGTTTAAAGTTAAGAGAGATCGCCATGAAGCTGTATCTCGGGAGTATGGATCATGAATAAAAGAATACTTTACGGCGATGACAATGAGCAAAATAGAAATGCTCTCGCAAGAGCATTAAGATTAAGAAGGTATGAAGCAGATTTAGCCGCAACACCTCAAGAATTTGTCGCAAAAGCAAGAGCAAATTCTTATCATGCACTTATAACTGACTTAGAATATACTCCTGAAGGAAGAGAAGGTTATGAAGTTCTAAGAGAAATAAGAGAACTTCCTGCTTTGAAAGTTTTATTTACAGGACAAAGTGGTTTTGAATATGAAGCAGAGGCATACGAAAGCGGAGCAGATTTTGCTGTTATGAGAAAAGATTCGTCTGCATTGATAAAATTGCTTGATGAAAAATTAAATTCAAGGTGGGAAAATGACAATTAAAAAAATACTTGATAAAGCCTATGTGAGTAGATATAATCTTTATGGTCCAATTTTTGCCGTGAATTCTCTAGAAGCAGAAGTTAATGAAAATGATTCTCTAGAAGAACTTGTAAAAGAAACTGCGGATTTAATGCAGAATTCGGATATAATAAATGATGGTCACAAAAAATATGGTTCTCCAAGTTGGTATGCCTTTGGAGCCAGTAGAATTCCCTATAATAATTCTTTATCTGATGAATCACAAAAAGTGGGGGGATTTGTAATTGTAAGCGATAGTGGTTGCTATGTTTACGAAGGAGTTTATAGTCTTATAAAAAGAGGCAAAATATTAAAAGTAAGATTATGCGATTTTGATTTTGGAAAACATTATTTTAGACATAATTTAGTTAGTCTTCAAGATGGAGTACTAGCATATTCTCATCAAAATGAGCATAGGACAGATTTAATTAAAGTAAATTTACTTGAAGAGAGAAATAGAGGGGAGGAATAAAATGGCAGACCAATTTAAAGCAAAATTTGAACAAGCTCAAAAAAGAGCATTGGAAGATTTAGTTCAAGAAGTCAATGCTTTTTGCTCGGAAGAGGGAAAAAACAAAGTTCTTATAGCAAGAGCATCTGGAAAATATTATGGAGATCACAAACTTCAGTTTTTAGGCTATCCAAGTTATAATTCTAAAAAACCAAATAGATTCGCATTGTATGATTATGGCTATGATATGTGTGGTTGCAGAGACTGCCAGGAATATGGTGGAAAAAGTGAAGAAGATTTTAGAATGTTTCAAGTAAATAATCAAGAAGATGCAGAGTATCTGATGAAATTTATTCAAGAAGTAAGTGGGAAACAGATTCAACTTAGAGATGCAAGAGAATGGAATGAAAAATTAAGAAAAGGCTTCGCTAATAATTCATTATTTAGAATTTATGCTACTTTTAGACCTGCGAGCTTTGCTGTCAAGGGTGAGCAAGAAGCTTATCTATGCGGTGAAAAGATAAGCTTTTGGACTGCTAAAAAAATGATTAATGACTTAATCTTCAATGTTCATGACTTATTGAAAGGAGGAGAAGAAAATGACAAAAACAATTGAACAAATGACTGAAGAAGCAAAAAAAAGAGCTTCAGCTAGAAATACTAGAAGTGATAGCGGTTATGATTGTCGTGGCATAGAGAAAGTCGTGCCTTCAGATGATAGAAGAGCTATTGCTTATGAACTTAAAGGAAGTACTTGGCATAGGGGTGGAAGTTATGGGGGAGGAGTTTCTAATTTCCAAGGCATAAATGCTTATGATGGAGAGACCGATGTTGTAGTTTCTGGTTATGGTTGTTATAGGGCAAAGTATTATCACGAATGGGATGTTGAAGATATTTTAGGATTTAAACATCTAGAAGAAAGAAGATATGAAATGCAAGTAGGTAATGCCTATTTTAGGAAAACTCATTTAGTTGACTTTGAAAAAAGAACATCTGAAAAAGTTAAAGAAGAAAGACTAAAGGAAATTGTAATTTCTGGTGCAGAAGCCAACGATTGGTAGGTTTATTTTAAAGAGGTGATTTTTAGTAAATACCCATAGCAGGCAAAATTCCACCAAATACCAACAGGAGAATAAATAAAAGATCCTTATACCATTTTGTAGAAAAACTATCACTTTTTTCAATAATTTCAAAGATAGAATAAAGAAGAGCCATAAAAATATTCAAACCAAAGAATAAAAGGCTAATCTCAAAATTAACAAACAACTGTAAAAATATACCCACAACATTTATCAACATAGCATATCCAAAAAGATATGTATAAAAACCCAATTTTTTCCAAACTTTATTGTTGGGATGGGTTATATTTTTTATTCTAGCAGAACAAGAAGTTATTAATAAAGGAATTACAAGAGTTAATTCCATTGCTAAAAGATAATTTTCTTTTAGTAATAATGGATTAAGGGTTATTATTAAGGTAAAAAGAACAAAACCTATTCCTAACAATGCAAGATTTATATCTATTTTAGAACTAACACCATCTATACTGCCCTCTTTCATGATTCATTAAAGAATGTCGGATTTATAAATATTCTTAAGGTGCTACAAAAGACTTATAAATTCTTATTACCCTAATTAAATATGAAAAAAGTGGATCCAAGAAAGATAGAAAGATTTAACAGAAGTGATTATACTCCTGAAGAACGAGCAAGATTTGAAAAAGGAGAATATACTGAAGAAGACCAAGAGATTTTTCATAGACAAAAATTATCAGATAGATCTGCAGAAATAGTTAATAAAAAATCCGATAGGTACGGAAATGCTTTGAAGGCAAACGTGGAGAGTGCGCGTAGAAAATATTGGGGACATTATACAGAACCAAAATATGCTAAAGATCCTAATAATGAATCTGAAGTAGTTAGGGGTTTAGATCCAACAGGAGCTAAGTATGAAGATGCAGGAGATTTAGTTTCTGCAGCAAACTCCAGGGTAGCCCAAGCAATAGCACTAACTTCTAGAGGAAATAAAAATTATTGGTCTGCAGGAGTTCTTTATGCTGCGGCTGGAGAATATGGTAAGGCTATAGATTCTTACCAAAAATATTTGAAACAGGGTGGAAACCCTCAAATATCTATTGAACAAACTAGAGGTCAAATAAAAAACTTAGAAGGAAAACTAGAGGCACAACAAAAAAGAATTGAAAGAAAAAGATTGACAAGTTTGGCGGCTTCTATTTTGGGGATTTTTGGAAGCTTATTTTTCTTTTCTTTAAGTTTAACAGGAAATGCAATTGCAGATTTAACAACTAAAACAACATCTTTTCTTGGAGCAGGTTTGCTTATTGTTGGTTTAGTGGCAGGAATTTTTTATATAAGTAGTAAAAAGAAAAAATGAGAATAACCTCTCACTTCAACACAACTTTATTCGTATTTCCAAAGGGAATTTTCTTTACAAGATTCCTAGTTTCAAGATTCCTCACTAGCCTAGAAGTCTTAGCCTTACTTAAATTCAAGTTTGCTTGAATATTTCTCTGCCAGGCCCCATGTCTATCTGCTTTCTTTAGAAGTTCTATAATTTTCCTTTCTTCATCAAGTAAGTAAGTATAATCTATCTTGTTAACCTTATTTTTATTCTTTCTATTATTAGTTTTGCTATTTTTCTTGTTTGCTAAACTTGGCTTGTAAAACTTCCCATAACCCAAGTAAATTAACATTAGTAATATAATCCCAAAAATAAAATAAACCCAACTAAAATTATTGCTAGTATCATTAATCTTAATAAACATTGGAAAACTCTCTCCTGCTTTAACATTATCCAACTTCCAAATAACACTAATATAAACTCCATCACTTTGAATTTCATAGCCAGAAGGATAAATATTTTCCTTGTCTAAAACAAAACCGTAATCTAAATTAAGTTTGATTTCTACATTATTATAACTTTCATTAAAATCAATTCTTTTAACAAAATAATAACCTCCAGAAGTCTTTTCAAGCATAGAACTGTCAACATAACTAGAATTTAAACCAGCAGAACTTTCCCTTACAACTACTTTATCTTCAACTTGATTAAACTCTATACTGTAATTCTTAGCAGATACGGCACTAATACTAAAAAATAAAATAAATAAAACAGCAATTAGAATAGCGATTTTCATATTTACCCTAGTCTTCAGCCTTATTTAAAGATTTTTAAATGAGAGTTGCTTATATTTAACATGTTAAACTCATCACAACTTTTACTTGGGATAGACGATGCTGGAAGAGGGCCAGTAATAGGCCCTATGCTTCTAGCAGGCATACTCATAAGAAAAGAAACAGAACAAGAACTAAAAGAAAAAGGAGTAGCAGACTCAAAACTTCTCACACCCAAGAAAAGAGAAAGCCTAATAGACTTAATTAAAACAAAGTCACTTGGTTGGAAAACTCACCTAGTTACACCCGCAGAAATAGACACAGGAATGGGCATGGGTCTAAATCTTAATCAAGTAGAGGCCTTAGCAGCAGGAAATATAATAAATCAGCTTACAGCAAGTTTAAGCGAAGAACAAAAGGATAATCTAACAATAATACTTGACTGCCCATCCATAAATACCTCTGGTTGGAAAAATCAACTAATGGAATATGTTAAAGAAAAAAGATTTGAAAAAATAATATCCTGCGAGCATAAAGCAGACTTTAATCATCCAGTTGTTTCAGGAGCAAGCATAATAGCAAAAGTAACAAGAGACGCAGAATTAGAAAAAATAAAAGAGCAAATAGGAATTGACTTTGGAAGCGGATATCCAAGTGATCCTAATACTATAAAATTTCTAAAAGAACATGCAAACGACTTCAAGAAAGAAAGAATATTTAGAGAGTCCTGGGCAACTTGGCAAGAGGCTTCAGGCCACAAGCCTAGTAAAACAGAAAATAAACCCCCCAAACAAAAGAGTTTGGAAGGATTTTAATAAAAAAAGATAAATAAAAAAAACCTAAAACTAGGCCTTAAACAAAGTTCTCCCTACATTTCCATGAATTATATCTTCAAGTGCATAGTCAAATCTGGAAACAATCATCTCCTTACCAAGACTAAGAACCTTTTCAGCTGTTCTTAACTTAGCTTCAAAACCCCCATTACCTTGCTTAGATTTGCTCTTACAACAATCATACATCCAAGACTCTACTTTTCTCACTCTAGCGAAAGTATTTCTAGCTTTATCTCTAAAACCATCATAATCTCTTCCAAGAATAATGAGTCTATCAGCATTACAACAGCAAAAAATATCTCCTGCTAAACTATCATTATCTTTTCTTAGTTCTTGGAAGTCCACACAATCATTATAATTAATTAGTGTAATTCTTCCTTTCTCTAGATTATGCCTGATTAGCCTTCTTAATTCATCACTATGCTGAAGATTATTTTCAGTAACAAGCATTTGAGCTATATTCCTAGAAAAATGTTTTCCATATAGTTTCATGAGTTCTATCTGACCTATGCCTGCATAGCCTTGTAACTCTTCAGCACTCATTTCAGATTTATCTCTAAAATCTCCTTCAAGAGCTTTCCCAAGTTCAATTGCACCCGAAACAACAAGAACATTATAATCTTGACTTCTTCCAATTTCCAAACCTTTTCTAAGTATAGCTTCCTCATCAATAGAACCCTCTTCTCTAAAAAGACAAGCAGAACCAATCTTTATTATTTGGAGTAATCTATCAGTCATTATTAGACCACCCCCTTTCAATCACTAAAACATACTTATTATAACAAGAATTCCAATTACATTGAAGGAATAGAATCAGCCCAAGCTAGTTGAGCCAATGCTCCAAATTTCAAATCAACATAATTTTCCATTATTTTACTTATAGAGCCAAGTTTATATATTTTTCTTCTCCTCAATAATCTTTAAATAACCCTAAAATAGTATAGATTTAGAAAAAGAGATAAAATGCCACATATAAAAGAGCTTATTTGCCATGGGTTTAAGAGTTTTGCTAGAGAGACACATATTCCTTTTAAAAATAGTCTAAATTGCATTGTTGGTCCAAATGGAAGTGGGAAATCATGTAAGTATGATACTCTAGTAACTCTTTCAAATGGAAAACAAGTTATGCTTGGAAAATTAGTTGAAGATCATCTAAAAAATTCCGAGAGTATACAGAAATTAGAGGATGGAATATACTGCAACCTTGATAAAACTAATCCCATAGAAATTATTTCTTTAAATAAAGATACTATGAAAGCAGAAAAAAAGTTAGTCTCCAAGTTTATAAAAAGAGAAGGAGAAATAATTTATAAAATTAAGACAAGAACAGGAAAAGAAGTAGAAGCTACAGGATGCCATCCTGTAATGGTCTTCAATGATGGAAAAGTAGAAAGTACACTAATAAAAGACTTAAAAGCCGGAAGTTTAATTGCTACCCCTAGACAGATAGAAATACAAGGAGAAAATAACTTTGATAAAGATATAGCAAGATTGATTGGTTATATCATAGGTGATGGCTATATAGCAAAAGATAGAATAGAATTTGTGAATAAGGATATAGAAGTCTTAGAAGACTTTAAGAAAATTATTAAAGAAAAGTTTGGGGTTGAAATGAAAGAGCGATTTGAAAAGAATATAACCCGAATATATATAAGAGACAAACAATTTGTTAGTTACATAAGAAATTTATTTATACCAAATTATGAAAATTCAATAACTTCTTCTGTAAAAAAAATTCCAGAAATATTTCTATCTTCAAATAAAGATATACTTGCTAATGTTTTAGCAGGTATATATGATACTGATGGGGGTGTAAGAAAAGATATAGCAGTTATAGAAGTATGCAGTAAAAATAGGGAATTAGCATTACAAATACAAAGTTTATTATTGCGATTTGGGATAATCTCTAAGATAAAAAAAAGAATTTGTTGTGCTTCAAATACAATAGAAAAAATAAAAAGAGAGTATTATTATATCTATGCTTATGGTTATGAAAATTTTAAGAAATTTTTAGAAAATATTGATCTAAAAGTAGGATATAAAAAAGAAGCAATAAAACATTTTACAAATAATTTAATATCTGTAAATCCGAATTTAGACATTTTACCACAGGAAGTTAATTTCTTTATAAGAGATGCTGTGATTTCTCTAGGTATAAAAGTTAAAAATTTAAGAAAAGAATATCCAAGCTTAGCAGCCTATATGGAGAATAGATGTGCTCCAACAAGAATAGGCATATCAAAATTTATGAATTTATTTGAAACTAAATTAGCAAGTTTATCTCAAAGGTATTCTGATATCTCCTTAAATCAGGTAGAATTAGTTAATTGTATGGATGAATTGCATATATCGGGGTGGAGTACTTCAAAGCAAATAGGAGTCTCTAAATCCGTAATCCGGAGTTGTTGGGCAAAAGAAAAATATCAGGCAAACAGAGCAAATCTTCAAAAGTTTCATGATTTTATAAAAACTACATTAATGTTAAGACTCTTGAAAGCAAAAGAATCTATAAATCTATTAAAGATTATCACTTCATCTAATATCTATTGGGATCAAATTATTGCTATAGAACAAATGCCTAAAGAAGACTATGTCTACGATCTTACAATAGAAGAAAATCACAATTTCATAGCAAATAATATTTTTGTACATAATTCCAATGTTACAGATGCCATATGCTTCGTTTTAGGTAGAAGAGGAAGCAAGTCCATGCGAGCAAAGAAACTAGGAAACTTAATTTTCGCAGGAACAGATAAATATAAGCCTGCTCAAGAAGCAAGCGTTGAAATAGTCTTCGATAACACAGACAAGGGATTTTCTTTAAACGAAGAAGAAATAAGAGTAAAGAGAATATTAAGAAAAAATGGTCAAGGAGTATATAAGATCAATGATGAAGTTAGAACGCTTCAAGAAGTACTAGAATTACTAGGACAAGCAGGAATAGACCCAAATGGATTTAACATAGTTCTACAAGGAGAGATAGATAGCTTTGTTAAGATGACTCCTGAAGAAAGGCGAGAAGTTATAGAAGAAGTAGCAGGTATAAGTATTTATGAAATAAGAAAAAAACATTCTCTTCAGGAATTAGAAAAAACAGAAGGAAAACTTAAGGAAGCAAATGCAATCTTAAAAGAAAGGCATATTTATTTAAGAAATTTAGAAGAAGAAAGAAAACAAGCCCTGCATTTTAAAAAACTTCAGGAAGATGTAAAAAATTACAAAGCTTCCATAAGTTATAAGTTAGCTTCAGAAAAACAAGATAAAATAGAAGATATAAACGATAAAATTACAAGGGAGCAAGAAGCAATATTAAAATTAAATTCATTAATAGAAAAAACAAATCAAGAAGTAACTGTTCTAAATGAGAAAATAAATAATATCACTCAAAATATACAAAAATCATCTGGATTAGAACAGGAAAAACTTAATTCTGAAATTTCTGACCTTCGTGCTGATTTAGCTGGTTTAACAATAAAACAACAGAGCTATCAAAATCAAATAGATGATATGGTTAAGAGAAGAGAAGAAATAAAAATTATGATAGAAAACGGCGAGAGAGAAATAATAGAAATGTCTAAATCAAAGGGTAAAAGCGTAAAAAAAGAACTTGAAATAAAAAAACAACAACTGGACGAAATAGAAGAACAGAAAAGAAAATTGTATATTCTTAAATCTAATATTCAATCAATGAGTTCTAGAGTAGATGAAAAACAAAGACAACTACAGAAACTTAAGACAGAATATGATTTTACATTCAATAAACTTCAGCAAAACGAGTCTGAAGTAATAATAAAAGAAAATCTTGATTCGCATAAAGAAAAAATAGCAGTTCTAAGAAATAATTTAGAAAAAGCTAGAGTAGATTTAGAAATAGAGCATAAAGAAAGAATAAATTCAGAAAAAACAATAGCTATACTTGAGAAAGGTATAGAAGACCAGTCTAAAATACAAACTCAAGTTTCCTCTCTAGATACTTGTCCACTATGCAAGACAAAAATAACTAAAGAACATGTTGATCATGTTGTTGGAAATGCTGAAAATGAAAAAGATAAAAGTAAAAAAGATATAGAAAACTTGAATCAAAAGATAAATTCTATAAAAGAAAAAACAGAAAGAATTCAAACATTCATAAAAAAGACAGAAGATGAACTAAGAACAAGAAGCCAGGATGTTTTAAGATTAGAATTAATAAACGAGAAAAAAGAAAATTTAAGAAAATTAAGTGAAGAAATAAAATTTACAGAAAGAGAGTATCAAGAGTTAGTTAAGAAAAAAGAAAAAAACGAAGAGGATATTAGTTCTGTAAAAACAAGTGAAGCTAACTATGATACCCTGCGTTTAGAAGTACAGGAGCTCCAAAGGCACGATGAAGCTAATGTGGGCATGGAAGTTACACTAAAGCAAAGAGATATAGAGAGAAATAAAAATATTTTGAAACAGATTATAAGAGAATTAGAGGAAGCAAATACTCTTCTTAAAGAAATAACAGAAACAATAGAAAATAAACAAAACTCTTTAGATGAAAAGCAAGATCAAGATACTGGATTGAAAGCAAGATTTAAGAAGACAATAGAAGAAAAAAATGCTCATCAGGAAAAAATACATTTTTACGAAAGAGATTTACTTCATAAGCAGAATGAAAAGCATTTAGGAGAAGAAAGAATAAATAATCTTAAAATTGAGCGAGCTCAATTCGCTGCTCAAAAAGAAGCTATAGAGCAAGAAGCAAGAGATTTGAAAGACGCTAAGATTCTCAGGATGAGTGTAGAAGAATTAAGAGCAAAATTAGAAGAAACACAGAGAATAATTAGCAACCTTGGAACAGTTAACATGAAATCTCTTGAGGTGTATGAAAATATAAAAGTGGAGTATGAGAAAGTTCAGGAAAAAGTAGATATAATTATAAAAGAAAAAGAAGAAATTCTTCTAGTTATAGAAGAAATAGATAAGAAAAAGAAAAAATCTTTCATGCAAGCACTAGAACAGCTAAATGCCTTATTCTGCAGGAATTTCAGTCAATTAAGTGATAAGGGTATAGCAACACTTGAGCCTGTTGATAAAGAAAATTTATTTGAATCAGGAGTAGAAATGTTAATTAAAGTAGGTAAAGGTAAGTATTTTGATACAAACTCTCTTTCAGGCGGAGAAAAATCCTTAATATCCTTAAGTTTAATTTTTGCAATTCAAGAATACAAGCCCTATTGCTTCTATATATTTGATGAGATTGATGCTGCTTTGGATAGAAGAAATAGCGAGAGGTTGGCCGCATTATTAAAGAGATACATGAATCAAGGTCAATATATTATTATTACACACAATGATAGTTTGATAACAGAATCTCCTGTTATTTATGGCGTAAGCATGCAGGATAAAATTAGTAAGGTAGTTAGTTTGGAGATTTAATTAGGAAATTTTATAGAGAAGTATAAATTCTTTAAGATCTATTGAGGTTGTAATTATATTCCTCCAAAAGAAACCCTATAGGGTTTTGTAACTTCAAACCATCCACCCCTAGAAGCTACAGACTCAAGTCTAAGTGAAGTAGTAGGATAGTTTAGAGATAATTGAAAATCGCATGCAAGAACTCCACTATGATGCGAGCTGGCTAATCTTACTACAGAAGTATCTTGATCTACACATAGGTTACCTGGATGAGGCATCAATCTTTGAACACCGGCTAACCATACATATTCAGGAGCATGATTGCTTTTTGTTCTTGTTCTGCTTGTAACTCTCCTGAGAGAAAGATTAAGTCCACTTTCTTCAGTAGCATACATTCTATTAACATCGGATTTATGAAATCTTAGAGGCAATTCTCTAAAGTATATTTTTCCAAAACCATGATTATTTTCTTCCCAATCTGCATTTAAAGCAGGAGCAAGTGTTTGAGTGTGAAAAACATACCATCTTTCTTTTTCTATTTCTGTTTCTTGAATAAGTCTTATGGGAACATTCCCCCTTGCAATTATTGGTCTTGTTGTCATTTTAAATATAATCTTAATTTTACTTATCACTTCTTTAAATTTAAAATAAAAATCATAAAAGCCTCATCATAGATTCAAGTTATTTTTTATATAATATAAAATATAAAAAAAATAAAAAATTTAAAAAATTAATAATAACTTGTTTCTCCGAAGTCTTCAGATTTTTCGCTTGGTTTCTTTGTTAGCAATACTATTAATACTATAAGCAAAACAACGAATATAACTACAAGAACAACAGTTAATACAACTATTGATGTAGGTATTCCTGCATCCTTGTTGTCTGGTGTTTCTGTTCCATTATCTTCTTTGTCAGCAGCTGTTCCTTTTATAGAAACAACTTTTCTAACAGTAGCAGTAGCATCATAGTTTGAAGCTTTTACTTCTAATGTGTAATCGCCTGTCTTTACGTCAGCAGGTATTACTAAGTAAACTCTTCTTTCTCTTGCGTCTTCTTTATCGCAGTCATCATCAGCACAATCTGTTGGAGTTAAATCTCCGAAGTATGCTTTTTTGCTTACTCCTAATTCAGGAATAGCAACTGATACAAAAGAATCTTCTAGTTCGTTGTTTCCTATATTCTTAAGAACAACGTCCACAGCTATAATTTCTCCAGCTTGAGCACTTGTAACAGTGTCAGCTTGTAAGAACTCATAAGCATAAGATTCTCTCTGCATTTCTATGTTGTAATCAGCTTCAACTTCATCGTTTTTGTCAGCTATTCTTACATATAATGTAAGTCCTTCTGTTAAGTCTTCCATATCATTAACACTTGGAAGTGTTAAAGATAATTTCTTGATATATGTGCTTCCATTAACAACATCAAATCTAGCAGTGCTAGCTGAGATATCGCTTTTGTAACCATCTATCCAAACCTTAACTTTTAGGTCTTCTAAGCTAGCATTAGCTGTGAATCTAATCACAACAGGCACGTTTTGGGAAACTTCGCCTGCTAATGTAACTGTAGAGCCAACAACAACATCGTTAACTTCAACTTCATTGATGTTAACTGGAAGTTCTGCTACAACAGCACTTATTGCAAAAAGAGCAATTAATGTTGCTAAAACAAAACCGAAAAATGTTTTTGTTTTCATTTTTAGAGGTGTAAAATTTAGTTAATTATACTAGCTAAAAACGCTTTATAAGCTTTTCTATTGTGTAATAACTATGAAGTTACTACATAACGCAAATATTTAAAAAGTATACCCCAGTATACTTGGGTATGGCAAAGTTCCCAAAAGTATCCATAACGACTATAAAAATAAGTAAAAAGACTAAAGAAAGGTTGGATCATCTTAATGAGCATAAAGAAACCTATGATGCTGTTATAAATAAAGTTCTTAACATCATAAATATATGCCTAAAGAACCCACTTCTCGCAAATAAAATATTAAGAGATATGGAAAAGAGCAGAAAACTAGGAAATTTAATAGATAATCCAGAAAAGATTCTAAAGAGAAAAAATAATATAGAAAGAAAGCCAACATTAGAAACAAGCATAATTAATAATATGCAAAGAAATATGCAGAGCCTAAGACCTCAGAATAATCCTGCTCCACAAGCCCTATCTAGACTCCAGCAAAAGCCAGAAAATAAAATTCCTCAAAAGATTCCGCCTAAATTTCAACCAGTAAGAAGGGAAGAATAATATGACTGAAAGAAAAGTAGAGCCTCTTGAGCATGAAGAATTACTTGCCCCAAAAAGAAGCTATAACCGAATTTTACTTCCTGAAGAGATACCTTTGCATCCAGATGTTTTTAATTCAGAATTTGCTTATACTCCTGAATTTATAAAAGAAGTAATGAAAAATATGCCCGATTCCATAAATAGAGATGGTTTAGAAGTTCAAAGAATTCTTGGTTTAGAACTTGGAATAATTGCTGATGAAACAGGAGTGAGATATAAGAATCCAGATTTAGGAGATAATGTAGATTATGATACTCTAAGAATAGTTGCAAATCCAGTAAAAAGAAGCATAGTTGCGAGTTATGGTTCTGCAAATATAGCTATAGATTTTAGAGAAGAACAGAGAATAGTCCACAGAGTATACCCGCCTAAGAGGCATCCTATGACTGCAGAAAGATTAAGAGAATATGCTTTTTCTCAAGAAGGAGAGATAGTTAATAATGTTTTCTGGTATGTTCATAATATTCACGATCATAGGGTGCCTTTAGAAATGTTTTTCAGGAACTTCGCAATTCTCTTTAATAATCTAGGTTTAGAAAAATTACAAGGGGGAAAAAATTAATAATATAAAATGACAGAAAATATTGTTCTAGCTATAACTGATGAATCGCTTGAAAGAATGTTAGAAACGCGATTTAAAGCAGGAGGGTATAATGTTGCAATAGCAAATGACTTAAAAGAATTATATGCCCTCGCAGCAGACTTAGGGTATAATGATTATTTAATGGACCCAAATTTTCCTGTTAGTGGGGGAAGTGATATAACTCCTGTTAGAGAGGTAAAAAGAATTATTTCTGCTAGGCAAGATGCCCAAGATGTAAGATTACTTGCTATAAGTGGTAGAGGAGATATTGTTTCTACTTGTGCTAAAGAAGGAATTAGTGCTAAACTTAAACCTATAAGGCTCGCAGAACTTTCAGAATTTTTTCGGAGATAAAATGTCAAAAGTCTCACCTCTTACACCTACAAAATTACTTTCAAGGGAATTAAATGCAAGATTTTATTATCACGGCACTTCAGGATTTTATCTTAACAGGCAATTGGAAAAACATGGTAGATATAAACATGACCGTACACCACTATGTGTAGCTGCAGATAATTTTGATTTAGCTGCAACTTATGCTTGCGATAGGACTATGTGCTTTGCTCACACTCCTATTGTCTTAAAAATAAATGGAGATAAAGTAAGAAAAAGGATTTATCCTGATCCAACAGAATATGTTCCGGTTATAGACTTTTTAAGAAGAGAAGAATTTGAAATAATAGCTGTTGATAGAGAGCTATACTTTGCTTGGTGTAAAAAGCATAAAAGATAATTCAGTATACCTTCGTATACTTAACTAAACCAAAGAATACTTAAAAAAATGATAAAACCGAAAATAACTAAGAAAACAGAGCAAATGCTTTTTGAAGAAGCAAGAGAGTTAATAGAAATAGGTTTGGGAATAAATCTAAGTTTAGCAGAGTTAACAGAATTAAGATGGATTTGGACGCCAAAAATTATAGGCGAATGGAAAAGAATAAATCCAGAGGGCTATGATGCTTTTAATATTGCGGATGACCTTGCTATGCAATTTTCTTATGCAAATTATTCTCTAAGTATCAATTCACTCTATTCTGTTTTTGTTGATAGACAAGGAATTAAAGACAACACCTTTGAACAGGATTTGGTAAGAAAAAGACAACAGGAAAGGCATTATTTCCTTTAAATATACAATAAAAAATAAAAAATGAACAAAAACAAATATTACAGCACAGACAAGCAAGAAGTATTTGAAGAAGCAAGAAGAATTCTAAGAGTTTATTTAAATCTTGAATTAAGTTTAGCTCAACAACTTGAACTAAAAAATATATGGGTTATAGAAATGATAAGAGAATATAAACATATTAATTTAAATAAGGAGTTACAATTTTCAACTGTATCCGAAGCAGCAGCAAGATTTATGTGGAATAACTTTGCAATTGATAAAAAAAGTGTAAGAAGATATTTATATGGAGTTTATATAAATCCGCGTAAATATGACCCTCCTTTGGCTAGATACATAGAAATCCAACAGGATAGGATGCATTTACTTTAAACTACTTATGTCCAAACCAGAACTTAATTTTCTCAGAAGGATTATACCTAGCATATCCAAGTCCTTTAAAGAAAACAATACTTCCTTCCTTTAATTTCTTAATATCCAAATCACTTTCCCCAGTAATTTTTGATGCATCAGGCATCAAAACTTCTATTTTACCTTTTTTATTCTCTGTCCATGATGCTTGTATTGCTTTGTCTTTTATTATCTCTCTGTTAAAATTATCAAGCACCATAAATAAATTTTCTTGACTCATAACCTTATCAACTTCACTAAGCCCTCTTTGCTTAACCATTTTTTCAAAAGCTTCAGGC
>Ga0172375_10002024_pt1 | contig 32074 bp, 26 predicted proteins | sample LakKiv1m_FD_114537 | JGI IMG/M metagenome (GOLD analysis project Ga0172375, IMG submission 114537) | Freshwater microbial communities from Kabuno Bay, South-Kivu, Congo - kab_092012_11.1m | ecosystem: Environmental > Aquatic > Freshwater > Lake | place: Democratic Republic of the Congo... | reverse complement strand
TGCTGGGCAGGCAGGCTCTACTGTAATATAGATACGGATGGTTCGGTATTTCCTTGTTCATTGTTAGTAGGGAAGATGGGCGCTTTAAATTTTTTGGATACCGGTTTTAAAAAAGCATTTGAGCATATACAAGGCTTTGCTTGCAAGGCGTGCAGCGCCTCTTGTTTTACCGAATATAATTACCTGTATTCCCTTAATGCGGAAGTTATAATGAGCTGGATGAGGTCTATGCATATGACCCGGAGGGCGTTAATTGCAAGAGAATAAATTGTTAAGACAAACAGAGAGCGTCTGCCCTAAGTGCCTGAAAAGAATAAAGGCGCGGATTATGGATATAGCCGGCAAGGTTTATATGCATAAGGATTGCCCCCAGCACGGACAATTCCAAATATTGCTTTCCCAACACTCCGGATATTACCACAAGCTAGATGAGTTCTACTTTTCTTTGATAACCGAGAGTTTCCCGCAACGCGACTATATAGTGCATCTTACCAACCGCTGTAATCTGAGCTGCCCGATATGTTTAGCCGATTCAGGCATGCGCAATGCCCAGGATTACAGCGCAGAGGAATTGAAGATGTTTCTTAGGGGTAAGAGAAACTTTAAGATTGATCTTATGGGAGCGGAGCCCACGATGAGGGGGGATTTGGCTGAAATAATAAGCCTGATAAAAAAATCCGGAAATGTCGCAGCCCTGCATACAAACGGGATAAGAATTGCAGAGCTCTCTTACCTCCAGCAACTAAAGGATAGCGGATTAAACGAGGTGCATCTTCAATTCGATGGTTTTGACGATCGGATTTATCAAGAGATAAGGGGCCAGAGACTACTGGAGATAAAATTAAAGGCTATAGAGAATCTGGGGAAAGTGGGTATGCCTACCGATTTAAAAGTAACGATTGTCCGGGGCATTAATGAGGATCAGATGGTGAAGGTTCTCGAGTTTGGGATTAAGCATGATTTTATCAAAGAGATTTTCTTCCTGGGCTGTAGGTATTTAGGCAGGGCCAGAGGCTTACCCATGGAAAGATGCCTTATGCCCGATGAGCTGGTAGATCTTCTGGAGACTCAGACCCTGGGTAAGATATCCAGGGAGAATATATTTATGTTCCAGAAGCTCTATTTTAGCTTATTAGCAGCCTTCTCTATAAAAAAATGTTTTTATAATCAGCATTTTTTAATTAGCAGGGATAGAGAAGATTACATTACTGTGGATAAGATCTTTGATTTACGGATAATTCAGAATAAATTAGACAGATTTAATAAATTATATCTAAAAAACAAAAAGATAGGATTTTTTTATCTGCTGTTTTCTTTATTTACGCAGTTTATAAGTTTCAAGAATCTAGCGAACTTAAAAGATCTTCTGCCTCTAGTATTTTCTTTTGCGCGAGGGTTCAAATTATCCCGGTTATCTAGAAAGAATATCCTCTTAGGCTTTATTACTGCCTGCGACAGTTATTCTTTTGATTATGCGGTAGCCAGAAATTGCGGTAAGGGTGCGGTATCGGTTGATTTTGGATCTCAGGATATCGGCGCAGTAGATAATATACTAAGAAACGGCCCTTCGGAACTTTCAGAAAAGAGCAAATTTTATGAGAATCTTAGCTCCAATTAATAATACGGAAGAAGTAGAGGATATAATTAAGCAGGGGGCAGACGAACTGTATTGCGGAGTCCTGCCTTATCTATGGAAGGGTAAATACTCGAATGTAGCTTCGCCTAATAGAAGGGAATGGTCATCCGCCAATTTAAAAAGCCTCGACGAGTTAAAAAAAGCTATTGAGATGGCTCATGCCTACCGTAAGCCGGTATATCTGACCTTAAATGCATTATACACCGAAGAACAATATCCTTTAGTCCTTGAACAAATCACGGAAGCAGAAAAGGCCAGGGTAGACGCCTTTATTGTAGGAGACCTGGGGCTTTTGTTATTTTTAAGGAAAATGCGCATAAACAGCGCTATCCATATAAGCAATACAGCGACTACTTTTAATTCAGAAGCAGTAGAATTTTATAAGGAATTTGGGGCGCGCAGGATTATCCTACCCAGGGATCTTATGCTTGACGAGATTGCGGAGCTGGTAGCTTTAAAGGAGGATATTGAATTCGAGGTTTTTATTATGAATAGCGGGTGTAAAAATATTGACGGCTTTTGTACTTTTCAGCACGGAGTAAACGAAATTCTCCATCCGTATGCATGGGGGGCATCCAAGAGAATGAATCTCGACCACTATCTTCTGGAATCAATAAGAAGGTTGCCCAGACGGTTATCGGCTCGCCTAAAAGGGAGTATCTTTGGGGTAGATAGCGCATGCCTGTTGAATTATAAAGTTTCGTCGGTTCCTGAAAATATACCAAGAAAAGATAAACAGGATATAATTAACTCGGTTTCTGCGAGCTTCAATTTGCTTTCCGGAGCAGACACCTGCGGGGCATGCGATCTGTACAGGCTTAAAAAGATAGGGATATACAGCCTGAAGATAGTAGGCCGTAATTACCCTACTTCGAAGAAGATACGGGATGTAAAGTTCTTGAAGTCTTCATTATTGTATCTTGAAAATAACCCCTTAATTTCGGAAGAAGAATTCAAGAAACAAATTAAACTTAAATATAAAGACGTGTATAAAACCAGCTGTAAAGAAACTTGCTATAGATTCGACTAAGCGTAATTAATGGAAAAAGCCGTATTTGTCTCAAAGATAAAAGACCTGAAGTATCTTACGGGAGAGCATAAGCGGATATACTTTGGCAATGAATTTTGCCAAAATCTCATACCAGATATCCGTGACCTGATGTATGTTTTGGATGTTGCGTCCAACAAAAGAATGGGCTTTACTCTGGTTACTCCTTTTGTTACTAACGAAGGTATGGGGAAATTAAGGTCGTTGTTGGATTGTTTATTAGACAAGCAACCTGAAAGCGAGGTAGTAATTAACGATTGGGGGCTATTGCATTGGCTAAGCGAAAAATATCCCAATGTAAAATTAGCCTTAGGAAGGCTGCTTACGAAACAAAAAAGAGGGCCGCGCATACTTAATTTAATAGGCAGGGTTCCCGTAAATATGATCCAGTACTTTAGCCAGTCTAATGTGGATACCCCGGCATTATCCGATTTCTTGATTAGCAAAGGCATAAAAAGGGTTGAATTAGATAATCTGCTTCAGGGTATAATTAGAAATAACCCCTTAATTAAAGGCTCTCTCTATATCCCTTTTGCCTATGTTACTACTACCAGGTTTTGCCTCATGAATGATTATAAAGAAAGAAGCAGAAGGCCAAGGGCTGTATTTCCTTGCCGAAAAGAATGCCAGGATTACTTATTGAAGCTCCGGCACAAAAAGATCCCGGTAGAGTTGTTCCTGAAAGGAAACACCCAGTTTTTTAAGAACGAGACTTTACCCGATAACCTGAAACAGCTGAATATTGACCGGTTGGTTTATCAGCCCCAGATACCTTTATAGATTAAATAATGAAAATAGCATTAGTTTCTTTGTATGGTGTAGAGAATATCGGCATCAGAATTATTTCCGCTGCCTTAAAAAAAGAAAACTTTCAGGTAGATACGTTCTATCTTAAAAAATGGGTAAACAATAATATTCATCCCCCGACAAAGAAAGAGATTCAGTATCTGGTTGGCAGCATAAAAAGTATCAGTCCATCCCTGGTCGGGATCAGCCTGGGCAGCCCGTATCTGAAGATAGCGCAGGAGCTAACGGCACAGATAAAACAGGCATTGGATGTCTTTGTTATGTGGGGGGGGATCCATCCGACAATCATGCCGGAGAAATGCATAGAATCTGCGGATATTGTTTGTGTTGGCGAGGGAGAATATCCGATGCTGGAACTGGCTCGTCGGATAGCCAACGGCAAAGAAGCGGACGGCATACAGAATTTATGGATAAAGAAGAACGGAGAAACAAAAAAGAATACTCTCCGTAATCTAATCCAGGATTTGAATAGCCTGCCCTTCCCTGATTTAGAGAATGAGGGAAAGTATTACATTGAAGACAACAGGATTATCAAAAAAGACCCTCTTTATATGAGCGCCGAATATAGAATAATTGCCTCCCGGGGTTGCCCTTTCAGCTGCAGCTATTGTTATAACAGCACACTCAGGAAAATTTACGAAGGCAAGGGAGAATATGTAAGGCACAGGAGCGTTAAAAACGTAATTGAAGAGTTGGAGTATGCGCTGGAAAGACTCCCCCGCTTAAGAAAGATAAAGTTTGACGACGATACTTTTATATTTCCTGAGGAGTGGATCGATGATTTCTGCCGCCTCTACAAACAGCGGATTAAGGTCCCGTTTGAAATATTGTTGAATCCGGCTTTAATAAATGACTCAGCCTTGCATAAATTGAAAGACGCCGGATTAAAATCAGTTCAGATAGGAATTCAGAGCGGTTCTGAAAAAGAAATGCGCGAGGTTTTTAACCGCTCGGCAGGCAATGCGCAGGTATTGAAATTTGCCGAACTGAATAAGAGGCTCGGGCTAGACACAGTCTATGATGTTATTCTGGATGACCCCCTGGTTACCAAGGAAGATAAGCGCGACTTGTTTGAATTCCTTATGCAGCTACCGCGGCCTTTTAGGCTATTTCTTTATTCTTTAGTCATCTTTCCAAGGACTCAAATAGCAGAAAAACTATTAGCGAAAGGGCTCATTACCCATAAAGATATCGAAGGCGAAGCTGTAAAATCGTTTAAGCAATTTAGGGTGAGCCTGGATTTTTATCGCCCCAAAGAAGACATTTTTTATATAAGTATCCTGACCCTGATAACCAAGAGCTTTATACCAAAAGCATTGATTTATAAACTATATAAAAACAGGTTTCTTCTGCGGCATCCCTATCCCTTGAAAACCTTTAGCTATTTATGTAACTTGTTAAAAATAGCCTGGATGACCCTTAAGATGCTAGGTAGGGGAGAGCTGACTGTTCTCAAGATGAAAGAATACGCTAACCTGAAAACTTTATTAATTCAGTGAGCCATGTTTAGAAAAAACATATTTCTAATTTGTATCCTTTTCTTTATGCTGGCGCTTTTTTTTAATATCCCCGGGCTAATGAATCAAGCCGGGCATGCCTTTCTAGCGAAAAATGCCTTTGCCCAGAAAACAGATGTGGATATGCAATCGTATATAGATCAGGGGAATGCCTATTTAGAACGAGGAGATTATTCTTCGGCTTTTTCGCAATACCGGGAAGCGGAAAAGTTTTGTCCTGACAGTATCTATATACATGAAGCGTTACACATTACCTCTAGGGGGATGTGGAATAATGAGCTAGCAAAAGAAGAATTCAGAAAAGTACTTAAATTAAGAAAACAAAAGACATATCCACGAAGTGAATATTTCTATTTCTTTAGCTTCATCCTAATATTGCTCTTTTTCTTGATAACCAGATTAATGTTGAAAAGAGCAAGTTTAGATAAGTTTTTTCATAGATTATCATCTTTTAAGATTACAAATATAACGTTGCTAATATTATTAATAATATTATTATTGGTTTCACGAATCCCTTCATTGGTGTCTGTCATGCTGTTACCTTACAGAGAAGCGGCTTATCGGGCCAGCATAGCAAAAGACATAATTGAAGGTTTAAAGACAAATATCTTCAATTATCAATATGCAGGATATAACGGCGGGATGCTTATGATTGGTTTTCTGGCAGTTCCTTTCCTGTTTTTATTTGGCGATACGTTCTCTTCTTTTGCGCTTTTACCCCTTCTTTTCTCCGTAGGGATATTATTGTTAATTTATCGGCTGCTTTTAAAATCTTTTGGTAAGAATGCTGCCATGGTGACTTCTTTTCTTTTTATCGCTCTTGTGCCTGTTGTCTTTATTGAAAGATCTATGCTGGCAGCAGGCGACCATATTGAAAGCGTGTTCTTTGTCCTAGTTTTACTATCTATATTTTACAAAATATTCTTCGACAAAGAATTTAATCTTTCCTATTATGGGATACGAAATGACCCCTATCTTAAAAAAAAGCTCTACTTGTTATTTATATTAGCAGGAATTATAAGCGGGTTAGCTTTATATGCTTGCTATAGTTTTCTTATCGCCCTTTTCACGGTTTTTTTATTTTGGTTTGTTTTTGATAAAAGATTTCTTTTTAAAAGATATTTTTTGTTTTTTTTAATCTCATTCTTAATAGGATTCAGTCCTTGGTTTTTATATAACGTTCCTCGCCATTGGGAAGGAGTGTATTTGCCAGGCCTGCGTATCGCTTATATACCTCCTGCGCCAACGGCGTCTTATTTACGCGTACCCATCGGCCCCCCTGTTAAATACTCAGAATTGAATCGTCCCTCTATATTTGATGTTTTTCCTAAAAGTATAGATATAAGAAAATTAAGAAGATCGCTAGAGATCTTTAACATTGAAATGCAAACCCTCTTTTTTAATACCAAGGATAATTTTATCCCCATAGATTTGGTTTATAATATTATAGTCTTCGTTTTTTTTATGGTCTTGGTTATAAATTTAAAGCTAATAGGCAAATTCATAATAAGTTTATTCTCCTTGCGGGAAATTAAGGAAAATAACCCAGAGATTTATCGCGAAACGATAGCCTTATTTTTAGCTACATTTTATATATTGGCCTATATTTTTCATCCTATGGAATGGCCGAAGATACAATATCTCTTTCCCATCCTGCCATTTTTATTTATCCTTGTGGGGATTTCTATAGAGAAGATTTATAATCTCAAGATATTATTTCCCATCGGACCAATATTAGGGATATTCGTTACGGCCTCTCTGATTTTTGCTGGAGTATTTAACTATCAAGATTTAGCTAATTACCGGCCCAAGAGCAACATTCGTATTTCAGACATATTTAAACTCAAGGCTTATTCTTTGGTAGGATTAGATGATTTCCTGCCATGCCCTAATTCTATCTACATGCTTGATTTTTACCACAGCGGAGCATTATATACTAAGTATGACCTGTTTACAAATTTCAGGCTGTGCGACAAATTTGCAAGCAGTAAATTCAGCATAGATAAAAAATATTACTATATAGAACACGAAAAACCGGAAATTCGTTATCCCTTTTATTTACTTTGCGGGATTAATATAGGAGACGGGATATGCAAAATTTCAAATAAAGATTACAATATTCTTATCCGTCGCTATATTTTTTCACCATATAGGCACTGTATATACGAAGGGATAGCCCTTTCTTTTACCAATAGATTCTTTAAAGAGCTATCAGGAGCTTTTAAATCTGGGCTGGTAGCAGGAAATATCCCCAGAGAATATCAGCACTATTTCTATACAGAGTTTGGACGTAGGATTGGCGAGAAATATAAGGGCGATCTAAGGCAGGGGAGCAGATTAATAGAGAGTTTCGAGGATGAATACAGGGCGTATCTTTACAGAGGATTCAGCAGCTTTTTTAGGGGTCAATCGATAAGAGAGATTTGTAATAACGAAATAAGGGTAATCGATAAGAGATATAGAGGAGATTTCTATTCACAATGGGGTGCTGTTGCATCGAGAGATTATTATGACGGGGTGCTTGATAATAAAAGTTTGAATGTCTTGATTGAGCAGTTGCCGGATGAATATAAGCCTTTCTTTATTATGGGACTGGCAAGGGAGTATTATAATTTTTCCAAAAATAATTTTCAGAAAGATTTTATGGTAGAGCTAAAGGAAGGAATGGAATTATTTTCTGATTTCGCAGCGGATAAAAGATATGCCCAGTTTATCTATGAAGGATTAGGATGCGGGCTGAGCTTAAGAACTTATGGACAGCTCAAAGGCTATATTATTTCTATTAACGAGCTTGTGCCTTTAGAGTATGTTGATTCATTTTACAGAGGCTGTGGCGCAGGCTTATCTCTCAGGTATGGGCAAGATAAAGAAGAAATTCATAGGATAATCAGTGAAGAAATTCCAAGCAAATATCAGAGATCCTCTTATGAAGGAGCAAAAGAATATTAAGCTAATGCACAGGGCGGTATCAACGCGGAACATCCGGGGCAATCGGCTGCTTATATATGATTAAGAAAGTTGGTGCTGTATCGGTAGTGTGGGGGGTGGTTTGTGTAATATTTCCTGTTTTCCCATCCACAGATACGCTTACGATTTCAGAGGAATTGTTTTTTAGAATAATTACTACGTATATCGGCTCTGTAGATTGCGTATCTAAATGTGCCCCGATAGGCTGACCAGGCATGTTATTAGTGGCAATCTTTATTGCGCTGATTAGATCTATTTTAGAGTTTGCTACAAGTTCCGATTTGAGAGCTTCTAGTGAAATAGCATAACAGCTGGAATGCAGAAAAGTTATAGATAATAGGATAAAAACCAGGAGAAAAGATAATTTTACGTATGCGAAGACTGTATTTTTCATATTTTACCTCCAGGCTATGTGTACAATAGTATAGATACCATAAAAATAAGTAAGAGTCAATAATTTTTAAAAGAATACATGCATATCCCGGCTATTTTTAAGAGGATGTCTGTAGTTTTTAAGAAAGAGATCTTCCTTATGTTTTTTATCTGGTATCTGCTTATATTAATTCCTCTTACGTTGTTACTTATTCTTGCGGGGGTGAAGTTAGACGAATTCTGCGGCTTAAATAAATTTGTTCCTGTTCCCTATAATCTGCTGTTTTTTATTGTTTTTATGGCAACGGGTTTAGGAATAGTTATATGGTCGTATAGTTATTTAGTAATGGAGGGGCAAGGGAGCCCCTCTCCGTATTTCGGAAAATTGAGGCATTTAGTTAAAACCGGCCCTTACGCTATCGTGAGGCATCCTTCCGTAATAGGTAAGTTATTGGGGGTGATGAGCTTAGGTTTTCTTTTTCAGTCCTTTTCCTTCACATTTATTATTGTCCCGCTGCTGCTTATAGGCTCACTGCTTGAGAAAGTATTTCGGGAAGAGAAAAAACTAAAGAAGAGATGGGGGAGGGAATATCTAGAGTATAAAAGTAACACCCCCTTTATTATCCCGTATTTTAACTTTCTTATAAAGATATTGCCAAGAAAAGAAGAGGCAAGGCCGATAAAAATATCTTTAACTGCTATATTATTGGGTATTTTATTAGGCCTGAGTACGTATTATTACCTAGTAAACCATGTCAACACTTTGGAGAAAAGTAGCTGGAGGTTATCGTGCAGTCCTGCCGCTAAAATTATGCTTAACGACCCATATTTAAAGTTAAAGCTGGGATTATCAGGAGAAAAACTGTTCTTAAGCTCTTTCTCTAGAATTTTCCTCACGGAAGCAGGAACAGCAGATGAGATGGTTTTTGATTTTGATTTATGTAAAGAAGGGGTATTGGAACTAATATTAGGAAAAGAAGAAGGACTGCGCTATGTGTTTAAGCTTAGTAGGTATGGCAATATAGAAAGCGGATTATTCGGGGTAACGCAGGGCAGATATTATTCAGAAGACCAATTTATCCCTCGGAAATTTACATTAAAGGGGTGGCATAAGTTGAGTTTTAAGATCAGCGAAAACAAGCTGATTTTTTATGTTGATAGCAAACCGTATGCTTTTATTAAAGATCAAAAAGCTGACTTGAGTCAGGTCAGCATTCGCTGCGGGGTGTTGAATATTGCAGTTGATAACATAAAGGTCAGGCTTAAGGACGGCAGATTTATTGAAGAAAAATTTCAGAGCAAGATTAACAGGGGTTATATCGCAGTTTTTATTATTTTCCTATCCGTTTTATCAGTATTAGGAGCTGGTTTTATTTTAAGGATTTTACATGCGCAGTTAACCGCCAAATGCCCGGGGTTATACGGCATCTTATACCTGTTCTTTCTTGTTGCGATATTGGTCCTGATTGAATTGGCCGTAAGAACTACAAACCTGAATCTTAAATGGAGACCGGACTGGAAGGTTGCGATAGGCATGACTACCCTGGCTGCCGATAATGACCTTTTCTGGACTCCGGCTACTTCTGCGGAAGGCTCAAACGTAATATTTAGAGGCATAAAGTACCCCATAAATAAATCCAGGGGGATATACAGAATTGTATGTCTGGGTGATTCTACTACCTGGGGGCAGGGGATAGAAGACGCAGCAGATACCTATCCGATGTTGCTGGAGAAATTACTGAATAACCAAAACGAAAAAGAGAAATTCGAGGTAATTAATGCCGGCGTCCCCGGCTATACTTCTTTCCAGGGGCTGCTTTTTTTAAAGAAATATATCTTAAGCTTGTCTCCGGACCTCGTTACGGTGCGTTTTTGTGCCAATGATCTACAGGATAATGCGGGGATCGGGATTAAGCTTACGGACAGAGAATACTGGGAGATGCTACGTAGAGCCGCTTCCCGGCCAGGACTATTAACCAAGCTTCAGGTTGTTTTTAGGAAAAGCAGGCTTTATGTGGGGTTAGAAAAATTTATTTTTTCCTTGATGATTAGGACGCGGATCGTAAAGCCTAGGCCCAGAGTTACCGTTGATGAATACCTGGATAACCTAAAAGGATTTGTAAATGTTACAAAGGAGAATAATATAAAGCTAGTGTTTCTATACGAAACTTTTGCTAAGGGATATACGCTTGGGGAGCTATTGAGGAATAATCCCTACTATCAGGGGCTAAAGGCCGTTGCCGATAATAACAATATTCCTTTAGTAGATCTCGTAACTCCTTTTGAGAGAAGAAGACACGAAGATATTTTTTGGGATGAGGTCCATCCTACGGTATTAGGCCATAAGATCATAGCCACAGAAGTATACAATACCCTCAAAAAACGATAAGTTCAATCTTGACTGATATGATTATCTGGGACGTGAAACAGTTACTTCAATTACAAAGGTCTAAATTGCTAAATATAATAAAACTTAGCGGAGGGTTTTCAGCTACGCTAGCCGCGGTAATTCTGCATTTGACATACGCATGCAATCTTAAGTGCAGCATGTGTATTATAGCACAGAGAGGTAATAGAGAAGGCATGTCTGTTGATTTTCTGGGGATAGATATAATTAAAAAATTAATCGACGAAATCCATGGTTCCTTTATCATTAAACCGATTGTACATTTTTCCGGAGGGGAGCCTTTAATTCATCAGGATTTCTCGGAGATTTGTCTTTATTGCGCAGACAAAAAAGTACCCTGGTCTTTGACTACTAATGGTTTTTTCCTGCAGAGTTTTTCCGAGATAATCGTGCGCCACGGATGCAAGTGCGTAAATGTCTCCATTGACGGATTAGAGGATATCCATAATTCCATACGGGGTTCTTCAGAGTCATTTCAGAGAGCAATTGAGGGCATTATGGCTATAGCTAGACTTAAGAAAGAGAAAAAGAAGTTTCCTTTATTGGCGGTGACCTGTACAATAAATGATAAAAATTATAAATACCTGGAGGATGTAGCTAATTTCTTCCGTTCAATGCCCATAAATTCCCTAACCTTCCAGCATTTATCCTTTGGAAAGGATTTTATCTTCGGGGAAGATTTCAACTATGAGACGGCTAAGAACATAGACACCGAAATCCTGAAAGAGACGGTAAGGAAAATAAACCGTAGCCGTTATAGTATTCCGGTGTCTTTTGTTCCTAAGATACGACTCCCGGATATCCACCCGTATTATAAAGAATTATCGCACAGGTTTAATAATTCCTGTGTTAACCCTTGGCTAGTTGCAGAGATAAAGCCGAATGGTAGGGTTATGGTATGCCATGAAGAAGTAGGAGATATCAAAAGCGCAACTTTAAAGAATATATGGAATAATGCTCGAAGTATAAATGTCAGAAGACTGGTTAATAGAGGCTTAATAGATGAACGATGCCTACGCTGTTGCCATAGGCAGTATTATTAAATTATATGCATAGAAGAAACCTTATTAACTCAAACATATTTGTACTCCTTTGTTACTTTGGGGCAGTTTTAATATCAACCTTCCCTCTATGGTTGAATATTAATCGCTGGTTCTGGGGTGATTTTGCGCTATCCGATACCTTTGGGACAATTTGGGTCCACTGGCTGGTGAAAGAGTCTGTCCTGCATTTTGATTTCAGGTCAATATGGCATACTAATTTAATTTTTTATCCAATCGGTAAATATCTTCTATTAGACATAGGCAATGTCCTGACTCCTGTGCTGGGAATACCCCTGCAACTTCTTTTTGGTTTCCCCGCCTCGCATAGCCTAATGCGCATAGCAGTGGTGGTGTTAGATGGTCTGGCAATGTATCTTTTAATAAAATACCTTTTAAAGAACAATATAGTGGCTTTTTTATCCGGGTTACTCTTTACCTTCAGTCCCTACATAATTAATCAAATCAATTGCGGAGATATAGAACAGGCTGTTTTATTTTGGATGATCCTGTATATCCTGTATTTATTTAAGTTAATTAATGAAAAATCCTGGAAGGACGTTTTGCTTGCCGGCCTGTTTTTCTCAATAACGTCTTTATCTTACTGGTTTTATGGGTTCTTGCTTGTATTTTTTACCGCGATCCTTATTTTATATCATCTATGTTTTTATAGACGCCTCGTAATAACTCCTTTATTCTTGAAAGAATTCCTGGGGTTAATAGCGTTGTCGCTTTCGCTTACCGTACCGTTTGGCTGGCCGTATTTAAAAGGATTCTATACTTGCGGTTTAAGTTGGCTGTCTCCTTTTCCTGCTTTATCTGGAATTCAAAAAGGAGGATTACCGGCTTATATATACAGCATAATGGATTTCTCGCGAAAATTAAATTCTCCTTTTTTGCTTTCAACCTATTTTAAAAATCTATTTTTCCTTAAAGTTTTTCTTATAACCGTTCCTTTCTTTACCCCTGCCAGGAAAAAGGCATTTTTCTGGCTTTTATCTGCAGCCTTTTTCTATCTCTTGTCATTAGGGCCCTATCTTCAATACTCGGGTTCAAGCAAGCTCTCCTTTGTTGGGGAAGGCATGCCCTTGCCGTACCAGTTTTTTTATAGATATATTCCCTTTTTCAGCCGGTTCTGGTGGCTGGATCGCTTGACTACTCTGGAGAGTATCTCCCTGACGGTTATATATGGGATTAGCTTTTGTTTGATTTTTGATTTCTTAAAAAGTAATGCAATAAAAATATTACTTTTCTTGGCAATTGTCTACCTATCATTAGCGGGGGGAGTTTTTTATGGCTCTGGAGCCGGGATTAAATTCAGTAAGATATATGTCCCGGATTTTTATCAAGACTTACAGAAAAGGAAAGAATGCGCTATAATCGAGCTGCCGATTGATTACACAGGACAGAAGAATTTATTTTATCAGACTATTCATCGCAAAAAGACTCTGGGCGGTATGGGGATGACTAATAGTTTCATGCTCCTGCCGCGGGGTTTTGAGAAGTTTATGAAAAATAATTCCTTTATTATGTTTCTTTACAGCCTTCCGGATTCAAATGAGGCGCAATATATAAAGAAAGATTTGGAGCAACTTAAAGATTTGGGTTATGAATACATTGTAGTGAATAGGGAATATTTTATGGATAAGCCGGCTGGAACATATGAGAAAACCAACGGGGCGCTAGAGCGAACCTTTGGCAAGCCCGATGTATATCCAGATGATATTGTGGTATACAGGTTAAGAATGCCTACAGCAGAATAAATGTCGAAGGGTAATTTTATAATCAAGCTAATCTTAATTCTATCAAGTGTCACTTTTATTCTCTTAGCGGTTGAATTCTCCTTCAGAATAGGAGGTATAGATAAGAGGCCTTTATTTAAGCCCAGCGATATCCCCGGCCTAGCCTTTGAGCTAGTTTCCCACTCAGAAGGTAGGACAAGGGGAAATCTGGTTAAAATTAACTCTTTTGGGCTGCGCGATTATGAATTTTCTTTTGAAAAACCAAAGAACACCTTCAGGATTTTAGGCCTGGGAGACTCTTTTACTTATGGTGAAGGAGTTGCCCTGGAGCAAACATACCTTAAAATATTAGAGCAAATGTTGAATAAGCAGGCCGGAGTTATTAAATACCAAGTTATTAACGCCGCCTGTCCGGCATATAATACTGTTCAAGAGTCTATTTATCTAAGAGAAAAAGGTATGAGTTTTAAACCGGATTTGTTAATTATCGGTTATGTGATAGGGGATACGCAAGAAAAGCTTCTTGGGCCGCCTACGCATGCACCGGCAAGAGGAATAAAAGGGATGGTTCTAAAGGCAATGCTAATACTGAGGAAGGGATCTTACGCATATGATTTCTTAAGTGAGCGTATTTATGTATTTTGGCAGAAAAACATTCTCCATAAACAGGTAGCAAGCAGCGATGTTTTACATCGCCTGCATAAGTCAAGCGGAAGATATTGGCCTAAATGCGAAGAAGCCCTCGGGGATGTCGCTTGGATATGCAAGCAAGCTAATATCAGGGTACTTTTATTAATTTGGCCTATCATGGAAGAGCTGAACGAGAACCATCCGTATTTAGATTTATACCAACAAGTAGCGGAAGCTGGAAGAAAGTATGATATGGAGGTGCTGGAGCTTTTTCCTCTCTTTAAAGGAATAGAAGAAAAGAGCTTATGGATAAGTCCTAGCAACTCTCATCCCAATGCCCAGGCCCATTTGTTAGCCGCGGAAGAGATTCTTAACTATTTAATAAGCAGAAAATTAATAAATCCAAAAGTAACTGATACTGAGTTAAAAATAAAAAAATAAAGAAGAGATATGGGTATAGCTAAACGAACAGTTATTTATTTAGTTTTTTTATTGTGGATAACTACCGTTATATCAGGTTGTCAGCCAAAGACATCTCCGAAAAGCAAGGTGCTTTTTATTACCATCGATGCTTTGAGAGCAGATCACTTGAGCTGCTATGGATATAGAAGACAGACATCTCCTATTATTGATACACTAGCTAGCCAGGGTACGCTCTTTACACAAGCTATTGCCCAGGCCTCCTACACCCCGCCCTCTGTAGCCTCGATACTTACTTCTAAATATCCCTATCAACACAAAGTATTATTTCCCGTTAATTCTTATCTTAAGGAACAATTTGTCACTCTGGCAGAAATATTAAAGAACCATAATTACTCTACAGCTGCAATTACACCTAATTTTATATTAGAGCCACAGTTTGGTTTCAGGCAGGGTTTTGATTTTTGTTCTATGGTTACACCAGAAGATAAACAGACAGATGTAGCTCTGGACTGGATAAAGCAACATAAAAATAATTCCTTCTTTGCGTGGATTCACTACATGTCTGCCCACGCACCTTATGCTCCCCCAGCTCCATATAATAAAATATTCATTAATGATGACTATTCTGTTCAGGATAAAGAAAGCCTTAAAATGGTAGATGATATTACCGGATTAGGCGGGATACCAAGACATGTAGCTATGGGCAATATTACTGATAAAGATTTTTATATCTCGCTCTATGATGGTGCAATTAGCTTTGCCGATTATCAGGTTGGCAGGCTATTAAAAGGCATTGAAGAACTAGGCATAGCAGATAATACCTTAATAATCTTATCTACTGATCATGGAGAAGCTTTGGGAGAGCACGGATACTATTTCTCTCACGGACATACATTATACGATTCACTGATCAGGATACCCTTAATTATAAAATTACACAATATAATTCCGTAAGGAAAGACTGTAGATGAGCAAGTGCAATCTATTGATATTGCTCCTACCATCCTTGATTTGTTAGGTATAAATAAGTGTTCAGGCGCCGAGGGCAATAGTTTTGTTCCCCTAATTCTTGGCAAGAAAGGGTATTTGAATAAGTATGCATTTAGTGACGTTTTATCGAAACAATCTGTAAGAATTAACGGCTGGAAATTGATTTATACTCAAGATAAGAATTCTTATGAGTTATATAATTTAAAAGAAGATCCGGGTGAGTTAAATAATATAGCTAATTTTAAAGAAGAAAAGCTAGCTTCCTTAAAGAATATTTTAACTAAGTATACCAAACAAGTAAAATGGTCAAAATCCATGGAAGTTATACCTAAACTATTAAAACCAGCTTTGACGAACCAAACCTTTGATAAAGAATTAAAAGAAAAATTGAGGTCATTAGGGTATATACAATGATAGGCGTTATTTCAGGCTATAGAGTGGTATCAATAGGATTAAGATGCGAAGAGGTATAATCATCAGTATATTATTTTTTATTTTGCTCTCGGTGTCAATTGTTACATACGCCGAAGATTTAAAGCAGTTTTCTGAAAATACCTTAAAGTTAAACCAACAGATTATCGGTACCTGCCGCATAGGAGCGCTGGAGGCAGTTGAAATAGCTAAAAAGCATTTAAAGGGGCATCCATTAGAAACTCACATTGAAAGAACAGTCGATAATTGCCCTTTATTCGAGGTAGCCATATTAAAAGAAGATCCTCTTTCTATAGTAGAGGTGAGAATTGACGCTAAGACTGGGGAGATAATCGATATTGCTGGGCTCAGTAAAGAGGGATCTTCTACATTCGATGAGTTATCTTTTCCAGGAAAGAACGTGGGTTTCAGTTACGCTCGTCTAGATATTATTTTGCACCACGGAGATTATTGGTGGTTTTATAAAATACTGGGGATTCTGGAGGGGTGGGTGGGTTACCTATGTTCAATATTTTACCGGTGTGTCCATCAATACGGACAGATATAAACTCATTATTTTTTAGTAGCCCTATCTTATATATTGGTTGTTTATATCCGGATTCGAATTTTATTTTTGCATCAATGACTGTACCTCCAGTATTATTAACGGCAATCTTTACTGCATCGTCCAAGGAGATATCAGTTTTTTTAAGTAGTTCCCGGTTGAATTTCTCAACAATTCTAATAGAAGGATAGGGAATTTTATTCAAAATAAAAATCCCTATAATTAATATCAATAAGCTAAAAATTATAATTTTTCCCCCTGTTTTCATTATTATGGCATATAACACTATCTTCGGCGGTATTTATAACATTGAATCAAAGACATGTCAATTATTAAATAAACGCTAATGCAGCATAAAACCCAGAAATATCCATAAGAAAAGAATATGAGCCAGCCGCATTCCTATAATAAAATAAGGCGTGTATTATATGCTGGGGTAATTCTCTTTATTTTTTCTTTAAATAGTTATAGCTATTGCGCCGAAGAAAAGTTTAATATAATCTTGATATCCGTAGATTGCCTCAGGCCGGATCATCTTGGCTGTTACGGATACAATAAGGATACCAGCCCCAACATAGACAGGTTAGCGGATGAAGGAATTATTTTTTCTAATGCGATAACTGCAGCTTCCTGGACACTGCCGGCGCAGATGTCTTTATTTACTTCTAAATATTCTACGACTCATGGCGTGATAGCTGATGGGCTGGAGTTAGATAAGTCAGATATTGCCCTTGCCGAGATTCTTAAGGGGCACGGTTTCATTACTGCGGGGTTTGTAAGCGGGCCCTTTATGGATTCTTATTTTGGATTTGGCCGGGGCTTCGACCTTTATGACGATTACACCATTCATTACGATACTACGATAGCTTCTCATCGAGGTATTAGCTCGCCCAGATTAAACGAGGCTGTTTTGAATTGGCTAAGCCAAAATTATCACTCGAAGTTCTTTATTTTTATTCATTATTTCGATACTCATGAAGAATATATTCCTCCCTCCCCCTATAAGGAGATGTTGAGCGATCCTTATGACGGGGAAATCAGGTTCGTCGATGAACATATAGGGGTACTGCTAAACAAATTAAAAGAGTTAGGCGTATTTAAAAATAGCCTAATTATCTTAACTGCTGACCACGGCGATGAATTTATGGAACATTCAATGACGGGGCATCGGCATAGCCTCTTTCAGGAAGTAATCCGGATACCTCTCATTTTTAAGCTACCCTTGATTAATTCTGCAAAGAAGAAATTAGAAGATTACGTCAGTATCATTGACATAATGCCAACCATTCTTGATATTTCGAATATCCCCCTTCCTGATAACTTAGAGGGAGTAAGTCTATATCCCTTGATATATAATGGGACTAAAATAAATCGTTCGGAGATATACGCAGAATTATTTTATTCAAGAATCGGCATTAATCAAATCTCTGTAATAGAGAAGAGGTATAAGTTGATCTACTACCTGGATCATCCGGAGATGGAAAAGCTCTTCGATTTATTCAAAGATCCGGGTGAAAAAAATAATTTATTGAGATATAAATCTAAAAAGTTTAAACATATCGAGAGCAGGTTATTTAAAAAGATAGGTCCGCGCATAAAGAATGCTTACAAGTTGATAGAATTAAAGGAAGCCTCTCCCGGGCCAACCCGATATGACAATAATTTACGGGAGAATCTGAAATCTTTAGGCTATGTACAATAATATGAAAAAATCTCGATTAGGCAGGACGAATCTGATGGTGTCCTGTATCGGCTTGGGCGGCATGGGTTTTACGAACAAGAATTATATAAAAGACGATCCCTATAGCGTGGTAACCGCTGCCTTAGAGGAGGGTATTAATTTTATTGATACTGCCCGCAGTTACTACGACAGCGAGAAGATAGTCGGATATGCGCTACGCCAGAGAAGGAATGATTGTTTTATCGCAACCAAGACATTCCTGCGGGATGCCGATGCTGTCCGGAAAGAAATAGACTTGAGCCTCAGAAGTCTGCAGGTTAAAAAAATAGATCTTTATCAGATCCACCATGTTCAATATGAATATGAATTAGAAAGGGCCTTAGCTAAAGACGGAGCTTTGGCAGCGCTAAAAAAGGCGAGAGCAGAAGGCAAGATATCGTACATTGGTTTTAGTTCCCACCGTCCGGAAATGGCAATTAAATGCATTAAATCAGGAGAGTTTGATACTGCCCAGATTCCGTTTAACCTGATTGAGCGGGAATATATCGACGAGATTTTACTGGCGGCTAAAGAACATGATGTCGGCCTTATCGTAATGAAGCCATTGGCAGGGGGTAAGCTTAATAACGTTGAATTAGCGTTAAGGTTTGTGCTCAGTTATGACATTGCGGTAGTTATCCCTGGATGCAGCACTGTTGAGCAGGTAAGAGACAATGCGCGGATAGGAAGGAATTTTCTTCCTTTAACCGGGCAGGAAAAAAACGATATTTTTAATGAATTAAAAAAACTGAATAAGAATTTCTGCCGCAGGTGCAGATATTGCGAACAGGCCTGTCCGAAGAAAATACCGATTCCGGATATATTCCGTTGCGAGGAGCATATTTTATATGATGCGGGTTACGCGCGCTATGAGTATAAAAGATTCCGGGGAGAGATTAAGCGCTGTATCGCTTGCAAAGAATGCGAAAAGATCTGTCCTTATAATCTCCCGGTCAGGGCTATGCTTAAGAAAGCCCACAAGAGGCTGATGGGGGGAAGGATAGAAGACCGGGTTGTGGGCTTATTACGGATACTTCGGCTGTATGAATGGGTGAAAAAGGCCTATTTTCAATTGAATCTCCCGTTACCGAAAAGATAGGCAAGTTTCGATGAAAATACTTTTAATTAATCCTCCTAAAAAATATACCATTTGGGCGGGGATACCGGAAGCGCTCAACAAGGGAGTATTCCTTTATCCTCCCCTGGGCCTTATGTACCTTCAGTCTTATCTGGAGGAGAATACAAGGCATCAGGTTATCCTTCTGGATGCGTTGGCGGATGCCCTGGATTTCTCTCAGATAGAAGCCAAGGTGAGGCAAATTAAGCCGCAGATAACAGGCATTACTGCCTCTACGCATAGTCTTCTGGATGTAGTTAATACGATAGCGGCAGCCAGAAAGGCCGGGGATAAAACGCATATTTGTCTTGGCGGTCCGCATGTAACTTCTTTCCCGGAAGAATCAATAAACCTTGCCGGAGTAGATTCGGTTGTCTTGGGAGACGGGGAGTTGGTTTTTAAGGAGCTAGCCGATTCTCTGGAAAAGAAGAGTAGTTTACGCGATGTAAGGGGGATTATTTTTAAGGATGAGGGCGGGATTTTTCGGACAAAAGAGGCGCAATCCATAGAGGACTTAGATAGCCTGCCTTTTCCTAAAAGGGAAAGATTAACAGGCCTCTACCGGTATTATACTTCAGGGACAGAGTCAAATCTTATGACTACCATGGTAACTAGCAGGGGCTGTCCCTATGGTTGCAGCTTTTGTAATACCTCAAAGAATTATCGTTATCGCTCTCCTTCTAACGTGGCTGATGAAATAGAGCAATGCATGGGAATAGGGATTAAGGAGTTCTATTTTCTTGATGATACCTTCAATGTGACCGCCAAAAGGGTAACCGATATCTGCGAAGAGGTGCTGAGCAGAGAATTAAAGATCAAATGGGGATTTAAGGCAAGATGCGATAATATTGATTACGAGATGCTTAGAATAGCTAAAAAAGCGGGCTGCAGAAAGATTCATTATGGAGTAGAGGCGGCGAGCGATGAAGCGCTAATGCGCCTGAATAAAGGCGGCCAGGTGAACGTAAAAAAAATAGAGCAGGTTTTTGGCTGGACCAGGGATTTGGGGATGCGCTCTATTGCTTACGCTATGATTGGCTGTCCTTACGAGAAGACAAGAGAAGATGTGCTAAGGGTGTCTGATTTTATCAAGAAAATAAACGCTGATTATGTTGTTTTTTCGCTATTTTCACCATATCCGGATACGCATTCCTATCAAGAGGCAATAAAAAAAGGTATAATCAGGAAAGAGGCCTGGGAAGAGTTTATTAAGAATCCTCGTCAGGGTTGTGAATTACCCACCTGTTGGGAAGAGTATTTCTCCAAAAAAGAACTCCTGGGTTTATTAAAAACGGTACACCGTGATTTTTATATAAGATGGCGGATATTTTTAAGGAGTTTGTTTGGCCTGCACAGCATCGGTGAATTCAAAAGGCTCTGTAAAGATGCCCTTGCGTTATGGAGACTGTTTATTATAAAGGAGCCAGGTGGAAAGATATGAGAGAAGAGCTAAATGTAGGACTTATCTCTTTGTATGATATCGAGAATAACGCAATCAGAAGCATTGCCTCCGTATTAAGGAAAAACGGTTTCAGGGTTTTTGAGATATATTTAAAAAATTGGGTAAATAACAGAATCTCTTTGCCTAACAACAATGAGCTGGATAATTTAATAAGCATCTTAAGAGATAACCATGTTAATTTAGCAGGTATAAGCCTGCGGGCATCAGCATATTCTGGGATAGCAGCCATCATTACCGGCAAGATAAAGGAGGCTTTAGGCATACCGGTGGTTTGGGGAGGCCTTCACCCCACCCTTGTACCTGAAGAATGTATCAGGGTTGCCGATATTATTTGCAGGGGGGAGGGTGAATATGCGATGCTGGAGTTAATGAAGAATATCTCTGAAAACAAGCCGGTAAAAGATATTGCCAATCTATGGGTTAAGACAGAGAATGGCGTTATCCGCGAGAACGATATCCGTGCCCTGGTAGAAGACCTGGACAGCATTCCTTTCCTAGACTACACAAGCAAAGACAAGTATTATTTAGAAAACAAAAATATTTTTACAGGGGACCCCTTAGTTAAAAAACCGATGTTTCGTATAATGGCTTCCCGCGGTTGTCTTTTTAACTGCAGTTATTGTTACAATAGCGCGCTTAGGAAGATATATCAGGGCAAGGGCAGGTATTTCAGGTATCGCAGCGTGAATAACGTAATCGGAGAGCTCTTACGGGCAAAAACAGTCTTTAAAAATTTAAAATACATACGTTTTGACGACGAGATGTTTATTTTTGATAATAATTGGATTAAAGAATTCTCCGGAGAATATAAAAAACATATAAACTTGCCTTTTGAGTGTTTTGTATATCCGGGTAATTATCAGGAGGAGTTATTACAAGGGCTCAAAGAGGCCGGGCTAAGAGTGGTGTATATGGGGATTGAAGGTCCGGAGAGCGTTAATAAGACATTATACCGCAGGAACTTCTCCGAGGAGGATATATCAAGAAACGTAAAGATCTTCCATAAGCTTGGTTTAGGCGCCCGGTATCAGGTTATATTGGATGATCCGGTTTCTGGCGAAGAAGATAAAAAGATGTTTTTTGAATTCTTGATGGGTTTCCCCAGGCCTTTTGAACTGTATTTGTTTTCTCTAACATTTTTCCCCAAGACTGAACTGTCAGAAAGGCTGCTTGCCCAGGGGGCAATCTCTGAAGGCTCGATTGAAGGCAGGGCAAGCAAAACCTTTTCTCAGCTGAGAGTTGATTTAAGTTTCCCCCGCTTGAAGCCTGATCAGTTTTGGGTCAGTCTTATCGTGCTGATTTCAATTAACTTCATACCTAAGAAATTGATAAAGGCATTATCTAAAAACAAATTTTTATATAAACACCCTAAGCCGCTGGTAATCTTTAGCCGATTTTGCAGCTTAATAAAGATGTTCTGGATTTTTGTCGGGATGGTTATGAGGGGTCAGATGAGCGCGGATTTATTCAGGCAATGGTTTAATCCAAGCTCTTTAGTAACACAGTGAAAATAAATTCTATGAGAGTATTGCTCGTAAATCCACCGATAACATTTGCTCAAAGAAAAAGAATGGGGCCGGTTGTAAACAACCTTTTCTATAACTCTCCTCCGCTGGGGCTTTGTTATCTGGCAGCTGTCCTTGAAGAAAACAATATCACAGTGAGGATACTTGATGCGGCGGTTGAAGGCCTGGAGACCGCTGGTGTAATGCAGCATTACAGTAAATTCAGGCCTGATATTGTAGGAATAACATCTACGACTTATTCTTTTCAGAGCGCGGTAAGTATCGCCATGACGATAAAAAAGGAGAATCCGTCTATCAGGATAATTATCGGAGGCTCTCATGTCAGCGCTGACCCGGAGTCATCTTTCTTATACAATTGCTTTGATGTTGGAGTGATCGGAGAAGGCGAGATAACCCTGTTAGAATTGATAAAATCTTGGGATGGTAAAAAAGACCTAAGAGAAGTCAGCGGCATCGTTTTTCGTAGAGATTCAGAGTTATATCTTACGAAGCCGAGAGATTATATAGAAAACTTAGATACATTGCCCTTTCCCTCAAGACACCTTATCCCCATGGAATTATATCAGCCACAGCCAAACGACGAGAGGGCCAGGCCGAAGATAAGCATGATTTCCAGCAGGGGCTGCCCTTTTGACTGCATCTTTTGCGATAAAAATGTCTTTGGCAAGAAATACAGGTCTTTCAGCCCTGAATATATAGTTTCTGAGATGGAATACCTGATTGATAATTTTGGCGCAAAGGATATCGCCTTTCTTGACTCCTGTTTTACGGTTAATAAAGAAAGGGTGGAGTCAATTATCCTGGAGATGAATAAACGGCAACTCGGGATGAGCTGGACATGCACAGCTAGGGCAGATGTTGTAACCAGGGAGCTTCTTGACAAGATGAAAAAAGCGGGATGTTGGAGGATCAGGCTGGGGATTGAAAGCGGCGATGAAGAGGTCTTAGGGTTTATAAAAAAAGGCATTACCAGGAAGCAGGTTCAGGATGCAACTGGGTGGGCTGCAGAGGCAGGTTTGCAACCTAAGGGATTTTTTATGATTGGGCATTTGATTGATACCAAGAAAAGCATCGAAGAAACCATCCGTTTTGCCAAGTCCCTGCCTTTAAAAGATATAACAGTACAAATCAATACTCCGCTGAAGAATACTTACCAATATGGCGTGTATAAAAAATACGGTAGTTTGGTTGTAGAGAGCAGCTCGAGGCTTTCATATTTTGAACCGGTTTTTATACCTGACGGGTTAACCCGGGAATATTTAAAAAAAATATACCGGGAATTCTACAGTTCATGGTATCTCAGGCCGGTAGTCTTCTGGAGGCACCTTAAAAGCTTGCACAGCCTAAAGGACATAAGGAAATACCTTAAGGCCCTTTCTCTGTTGTTCTTTTTATTCTTTGATAGAAGGGTAGAAAATAAAAATGAGTTATTCGATAAGAGCCCCGGAAGAAGCTGATATCAGCTCTGTCATACGTTTATTCAGGAGCTATATCAACAACTCTTTTTTTGCCAGGCTGGGAGATCAATTCTTAGGCCTATTGTTTCAAGGCCTGATCCGTTCAGATCGCGGCATATGTTTTGTTGCCGAAGACAATCATAAAATCGTAGGTTTCATTTTTGCTGCTTCAGATTGTCCGGCTTTTTGTAAAGAATTAATCTTTAAGAATATACGCCCAATTCTTTTCATAACCCTAAGTTCGATATTCGGAAAGGAAGCCCTGCTAAAGGAATTATGGCAAAGTTTATTGCATCTGGTGCGGGGCATAGGCGATCCCGTGAAGGCAGAGCTCTTATTTATAGCTATAGAGCCGGATAAAAGGCGGCAGGGGATTGCCGCTGAGTTTATCGGGCGCGTTTTGTCGGAAATGAAATTAAGAAAAGTAGAAAAGGTGAAAGTTACGACCGACCACGCGAATAACTCCGTAAACAATCTTTTAAAAAAAATGAACTTTTGCTTTATAGGTACGTATCTGCTGTACGGTAAGAGGATGTGCCTTTATAATCATAAGATTTTAGCCTTGAGGCAATGATGCGGGTAAATTACATAAAACTTATCTTGGCGTTAATTAATAGAAAAACCCCCATATATGCCCATTTCGGGCTTACGCATCGTTGCAACCTGCAGTGTCGTATGTGTAATATCTGGAAAACAGGCCATGTCGATGCGGAATTGAATTTGGCTCAAATCAATAATTTAGCCAATACCCTTAATTCCCTGGGCGTATTCTTTATCAGCCTGGGAGGGGGGGAGCCGTTATTAAGAGGAGATCTAAACGAGATAATTGCGGTATTTATTCAAAAAGGGTTACGCGTAAGATTGCTGACTAACGGGCTATTGATGGAGGAGAGAGGCATCCAGGATATGATCCGGTCTGGCCTCAGGGATATATCCGTATCCTTAGATACCGCATTGCCGCAAAGGCAGTCTTATATTTGTCAGCAGGAAGGCATCTGGGAGAAAATAGTGGATAGAATGACTTTGCTGTCCAGGCTTTTTCCTAAGCGGGGCAGCCTTTTATTGGTAAATACCACTGTTTCCCGCTTAAATTTGGAAGAACTTCCTTCCCTGGCCAGGTTTGTCGCTAAATTAGGTTACTATATTTCTTTTGTTCCGTTAGAACGCCGAGAGTCAGGTCATTGCGGCGTTAATATCGACGGTTATCCTGCGGAATTAAAAATTACTACCGGCGACTATAAAACAGTAGATAAAATCTACGAAGAATTAATAAGAATGAAGCAAAAGAATAACAGTAATATTTTTAACTCTACGCGTTTCTTGAATAATTCACGCCAATTCTTAAAAAATGCAGATAGAAACTGGCAATGCGATGCCGGCAGGCTTTATTTTTCTCTGACTCCCCAGGGAGGGTTTTCGTTATGTCACCGCTTCAATCCCGAAAGACAGTATAGTGATTATGATATTATTACCTACTTGAAATCAAAAGAGTTTAATGACAAGCAAAAAATGCTTACTAAAGGCTGCGCCGGCTGCATGCGGCCCTGCTGGGCGGAAATTACAAACTTGGCCAAAGACCCAAGGAGTTTCTGGGAGATGCTTAAGGTGCAAGTTTCTGCTTCTGGCAGGAGGCGGTTCTGATTTTATCAGGTTTAGCGCATAACAAGTCTTCAAGATGAGAATATTGCTCATAAATCCCCCGGCAAAGAATGTGATTAGTTCTGAGATCCCTGCTTTTGTCAATCGCGAAATAGGGCTGCTTCCTCCCTTAGGACTTATGTATATCGCCTCTTATTTAATGAAAGATGGCGGTCATGAGGTAAAAATACTAGATGCCTTGGCGGATAGATTGGATTATAGCGGCATAGGTGCCCAGATCGAAAGATATAATCCTGACCTATTGGGAATTACTACATATACCAATAATCTGCTGGATGTAATTGCGGTGGCTAACCTAGCCAAAGAGATAAACCAGAATATACATGTTTGTTTGGGCGGGCCGCACATAAAGGCGTTTCCCCTGGAAACAATAAATTTTTCTTCTGTGGATTCTGTGATACCCGATGCGGAAGAGCTTGTTTTTTCCGCCTTAGCCAAAACAATAGAGCAAAAAAAGAGGCCTTATGAAATAAGAGGCGTAATATTCAAAGATAACGGTAGAATCATAGATACAGGAATAGAAGAGAGAGTGAGCGATCTGGATAGTATGCCATTTCCAGCCAGGAACTTATTAAACCCAAAAAACTACCGTTATATTCTCAGCAAAGAAATAAATATTACCACTATGTTAACCAGCAGGGGTTGTCCCTATCAATGCATTTTCTGCAGTACCCCTAAAGGCCCGCATAGGGCGCGTTCTCCAGCAAACATAGTGGAGGAGATGCGTGAATGTGCGAAGCTAGGGTCGGATGAGATACATTTTGTAGACGATACCTTTAATGTATCTTCCGGGAGGGTGCTGGATATATGCGAGGAAATAACAAGGACTAAGCTAAAGATAAACTGGAGCTTTAGGGGCAGGGTAGATACCGTAACTTACGAGATGCTCGCCAAGGTTAAAGAAAGCGGGTGCGTAAGGATAAATTTTGGGGTTGAGTCAAGTAGCGATGAAGGATTAAGGGAGCTAAGGAAAGGGATAACGATAGAAGAGGTAGAGAGAGTTTTTAGGTGGACTCGCCAGATAGGGATAACTACTGTCGCTTATTTTATGCTGGGATGCCCTTTCGAGAAGAAAAAAGAGGATATCCTGAGAACTATTGATTTTGCCGTTAAGCTGAATCCTGATTTTGCCCTGTTTAATGTTTTGGCTGTCTATCCCGGGACAGCTTTATATGAAAAGGGGATGCGCTCTGGCATGTTTAAAACAGATTTATGGAGAGAGTTTGCTGTTTCTCCTCGTAAAGATTTTATTCTCCCGGTATGGGAAGAATGGCTATCCAGGGATGAGCTCTTCTCTTTGCTTAATACGGCTTACCGAAGGTTTTATCTACGGCCTCGGCTCATATTGCGCACGCTTGGCTCTGCGGGTGATTTTAGAGGATTAGTTAGAAAGCTGAAAGCGGGCATAAGTATTTGTAAATTATGAGATGCAGGAAACATTTATTTTGTTTCTGGGGCGATGATGCAACCTAGGAGTATCCACCAGATTGAAGCAACTTCAGGGAGGAAAAAACTGAAATCGATAAGGTTATGTATGATAAACGTAGAATTTGCCAAAAGCAGTACTGTGATAAGATAAGCTTCTTTGTTTCCAGCGCCCGTTTTTTTGACCCCACAAGCTAAAACCGCATAAATTAACCAGCAGAGGGCGATTATGCCCGATATCCCGGTTTCCGCCCAAAATTGTAAATAGGAATTGTGCGCATAGCGTGAATAGGCAAGATTAAAGTTCCCTGGTCCCAGGCCGGTAAGCGGGTGAGCTTTGATTATCCCTAAAGTTTCTTTCCAGTAACCCAGCCGCATCGTTGTGGAGAAAATAGGCTGAAGGTGCTCTCTTTTCGTAAAAGCCCTAGCCATAAATACCAGGGTAACAATCGCCAAGATGCCTAGAAGTAAAAAAAGCCTTTTTCTGTTTAGTTTACCCCGCAGATAGAAATATGCGCAGAGTATAAATAACAGGCTAAAGAGCGCGCCCAAAGACTTAGTGAGCAAGAGGGCAAAAGATAAAGGCAGTATGATCCAGGCCCTGTTTTTGTATAGTAGGGCGAGGGGGATAATCATAATTAAGTAGCCTGCCAGTATGTTAGGCGTAACAAAGGGGAGAAAAGATCGCCCTCTCGTGATGTAGTCCAGAGCGAATGCGTTTGATATGTTTTTTTCAGACAGGTAGGCCAAGATGTGCTGAAAGCCAAAGAAATATTGGTACATTGCAATAAAGCTTACGGACAATCCCGCTATTACGATGGTTGATATAACTTTCAATTTCTCTTCTGTTTTTAAAGAAGCCCCGAGAAACATAAGCAATAGGGCGGTAGTATATCCGGATAATTCTATTATACCGGACATTTTATTGCGTGAGAATGTTAACGAGACAGCAAGCGAGAATACAAAAAGCATAAGGGCATGCTTAATAGGCTGAAGGCGCTCCATCCTGATTCCCTTGAGCGTAATCCATACCAGCAATATGATGCTTAGTGAGACAGAATAAATAGAATTTGCATAAGGAAAGGCAAGGGAAGAGATGAGGGGCCGGACAAAGATTAGAATTAGAAGAATGGCAAACATTATGCTATAATTCTATTTAATAATGGATAAAATGTCAAACGGATTAGTAAGTATTATTGTTGTAACTGCGGGCGTTGGAGATTACCTGGATCTGCTCCTGGATTCCATAAGTAAGCAAACCTACCAAAAATCTGAAACCATAATAATAGATAATTCTCCTAAAGGTACGATTAAGGGGCTGCCTCGGTGGGCGAGGCTCTATTCCAACAAAAGAAACCTCTTTTATTGCCAGGCGCTTAACATAGGCATAAAGGATTCCAGGGGCGAGTTTGTTTTGTGCTTAAATGATGACGTGGTATTAGATAGCAGGTTTATCGAGGAGGCATTGAGGGGATTTTTTATCGACTCCGCAACCGGGATGGTGAGCGGAAAAATCATACGTAGCGACAGGAAAACATTGGATAGCACCGGCCTGTTTTTAAGTGTTTGGTTTACGGCTGGAGAGAGAGCTTACGGCAGCATTGATAAAGGGAAGTTTGAAAAAGAAGAATATGTATTTGGGGTAAACGGGGCAGTAGCCTTTTATCGCCGCAAGATGCTGGAAGATACCAGAATGAATTCAGATTACTTTGATGAGGACTACCGTATATTTTATGAAGATCTGGATATTGCCTGGAGGGCGCAGCAGCTGGGATGGAGAGGGTACTATATCCCCCGGGCCCTGGCTTATCATGCGAGGGGCGCTACAGTCAGAACCAATGCCGGATTATCTAAGCCTTATGCCAGACACTACCTAAATGACGATTTACACCTGGATTTGATAAAAAATCGCTATCTGACCATTATTAAGAATACATCGCTTGTAAATTTATTCTTTCATCTACCCTTCATATTATTCTATGACCTCGTAGCCTGGATTTATATTATTTTTTTCAGATCCGCATTAATTAAGAAAATGCCGTCCGGCCTTAAATATTTAAAATCAGCTGTTATAAAAAGGAGAATCATAAAAAAACTTGCCCAGGCTAAGGAAGAAATAGGAAAATAGCGATAAAAATAAATTATTTTTTTGCCTATTTTTGCGTTTTCTCGTCGATAAATGGTACCCCTGAGTTTATTAAAAAAAGCAAAAAATGCTTGACATCTCTTACATATTGTGATAAAAAAGTAACATAGATACAACATGTTGTGTATAGGTTGAGCATTAAGGAGGTTAGACAAAACAGTTGGAAAAAAGGTCTCGATTGCTAAGGGCTCTAAAAATCAAGGGAGCCCTTATTTTTTAAGCCAGATGAAAAGAGTAGGATTAACATACGATTTAAAAACAGATTACGAATTCAAAGAAGGCGATCCTGTTGATGCTAACGCAGAGTTTGATCATCCTTCTACCGTGGGTGTTATTGCCGGGGCAATCGAATCCTGCGGTTTTAAGGTGAAAAAGATAGGCAATGTTTCCAGCCTTCTGGAGAAGATGAATCAACTTGATGTCGATATCGTATTCAATATCTCTGAGGGGCTTTCAGGCAGGAACAGGGAATCCCAGGTTCCCATGCTCCTGGAGATGGCCGGCATTCCTTTCGTAGGCGCGGATGCCCTTACTTTAGCGCTGACTTTAGATAAGGTTATGGCCAAAAAGATATTTATTGCTGAAGGGATCCCTACTCCGAGATTTTTCGAAGTGAAATCATGCGAAGAATTGATGAATATAGATCATTGTAAATTCCCGCTTATTGTTAAACCCAGGTTCGAAGGGTCATCGAAGGGTTTGAGTGAGGACTCCCGCGTAGAAAATAAGGAAGAACTTAAAAAGCAGGTGGACTTCATTGTAAAGACTTATAAACAGCCGGCCCTGGTAGAAGAGTTTATTTCGGGGCAGGAGTTTACCGTGGCAATCGTGGGTAATGACATCCCGGAGGTTTTACCGATCGTTCAGATAAAAATAGACGGCCGGCTTAAACTTAATGAAAAATTCTATACCTTTGCCCGCATTACTTCTGATAGGCTGGAATATATCTGCCCGGCACGCATACAGCAGGATTTAAAAAAGAAAATAAACGATTTGGCCCTAAAGACATATAAAGCCGTAGAATGCAGGGACTTTGGAAGGGTGGATTTCAGGGTTGATAAAGACGGGAATCCTTATGTGCTGGAGATAAATCCGCTACCCTCCCTTTCTACAGAGGATGTGTTTATGCTGCTGGCAAAAACTATCGGCATCTCTTACGAACAAATGATCGGCAAGATACTAAACAGCGCTTTTATAAGGCATAACTTGAACTAAATGAAGATAGCGCTTACTTATAATCTGAAGAAGAAAGACGAAACGAAACCGGCTGATTATTTTTCAGAATACGATTCTCAGGATACGATAAATGCGATTATCTTGGCGCTTAATAGAAACGGGCATACCGTAGAGCCGCTTGATGTTGAGTACCCAAAGCTGGTCTCTTATTTCAGAGAAAATCGCGTAGATATGGTATTTAATATTGCCGAGGGAAAGAGCGGTAAGTTCAGGGAGTCGGAGGTGCCTGCCCTGCTGGATTATTTTAATATTCCGCATACGGGCTCCGACACATTTTCTTTGGCCTTAGCCATGAATAAGGCGCTTACCAAAAAGATCCTGAAGGCAGACAGCATACCTACTCCTGATTTTCAGATTTTTGTGAAGGGCAATGAGGAGCTGGATCCTAAGTTGAAATTCCCGCTTATAGTTAAGCCTAACTGCGAAGGTTCAGCCAAGGGGATAAATAAGTCCAGCGTCGTTACTACAAAAAAAGATCTCTTTGAAAAGATTAAAGACACTATCAGTACCTATAAACAAGAGGCCCTGGTAGAAGAATTTATAGAAGGCAAGGAGTTGACTGTCGGTATTTTGGAGAACGGCAAAACTACGGTATTGCCTATCCTGGAGATAGATTTTTCCGGTTGTAAAAATAGCGGAGAGTATTTCTATTCCTGGAGAATGAAGGAATACCAGGGTAATGTTGAATTGGGCCTTTTGCCGAGATTTCATTGTCCGGCGCGGTTAGATAAAGAGACGGAGGAGAGAGTAAAAGAGGTTGCCTTAAAGACGCATCGCGCAGTAGGCTGCCTTGATATTTCGCGCATAGATATCCGTCTTGACGCAAACAATATACCTTATGTGCTGGAGATAAATCCTCTCCCCGGGCTTGACCCCAAGGAATCTAATTTTCCGATTATGGCATATGCCGCAGGGATGCGCTATGACGATCTTATTGAGGCCATAGTAATGAGCGCCTCAGAAAGGAAAGGCCAGAATTGAACAATAGCATAGCATTGGAAAATCAGAAACTACAACAGGAAGCAACGGTAGTTATACGCCCTTCTAAAAAGTCCCGCGATTACCAGCAGATAGGAATATTCAAGGACGTAAACCCTCTGGATTGGGAAGATTGGCATTGGCAACTAAAGCATAGAATTCGCAACAAAGAAGAACTTTCCCAGATTATCAAGCTGACCCCCGAAGAAGAAAAAGGTATAGATAAGGCAAGGGGAAGATTATCCATGGCTATAACCCCTTATTGGGCGGCGTTAATTGACCCGGAGGATCATAATTGTCCTATACGCAGACAGGCTGTCCCGGTAAGCGCAGAGTCGGCTATCTCTCCTCACGAGATGACTGATCCCTGCGCCGAAGACAGGGATTCTCCTGCGCCGCATCTTGTGCATCGTTATCCGGATAGAGTGTTGTTGTTGGCTACGGAACATTGCGCGATGTATTGCAGGCATTGTACCAGGCGGCGCCTGGTAGGAGAACACGAAGAGAACGACAGCGGTTCGTTGTCCAGGTTTGATGCGGCGATAGAGTATATAAAAGAGAACCGTAAAATAAGAGATGTGCTTATTTCCGGAGGCGATCCCCTGATCATGGAAGACGAAGAGATAGAGAACTTGATAGGCAAGATACGCTCTATCTCTCATGTAGAGTTTTTGAGATTGGGTACGCGCGTCCCGGTAACCCTGCCGCAGCGTATTACCGAGAAACTGGCGAACATGTTTAAAAAATACCCTCCGCTTTGGATGAGCATACATTTTAACCACCCTAAAGAGAT
>Ga0172375_10002021_pt1 | contig 32081 bp, 41 predicted proteins | sample LakKiv1m_FD_114537 | JGI IMG/M metagenome (GOLD analysis project Ga0172375, IMG submission 114537) | Freshwater microbial communities from Kabuno Bay, South-Kivu, Congo - kab_092012_11.1m | ecosystem: Environmental > Aquatic > Freshwater > Lake | place: Democratic Republic of the Congo... | reverse complement strand
TCATATATATTTATAAATCTTTGGATAAACGTTTATAATTTTTCAATCTTTCTTAAAACATAAAAAAGCAAGTCTGTTTTTTGGAATATCCAGATTATCAATTATAACTTCCCCAGAAAAACCATTTTGTGTAAAAATTTTTGCAGTTTCTTTTAGTTCTTTTTCGCTTTTTGGATAAAATTGAATTATTAAAGGAGAATCTTTATCTATTAAAGAAAGAATCCCATTTGCAACTTTAATTAAATCTTTTTTTTCTTTTATCCATTGTAATGCTGAGACTGAAACAATTCCATCAAACCTTTTCCCTTTCAAAATCTCACCAATATCCCTCATATCTCCTAAATAAGTTTGAAATCCTTTTTCTTTTGCTTTTTCTAACATTTTTGGCATTAAATCAAAACAACTTACTTTATACCCTTCTTCTCTATAAACTTCAGCAGTATAACCTGGGCCAGATCCAATGTCTAGTAAAGAACTCCCTTTTTTCAATTTCAATAATTCTAAAACACGATAAGCAATCTTTTCTTGAGCTCTTCTCATTCCACCAGATTTAGAATATTTTTCTATCTCTTCTTCGTTGTAATATAATTTAGGATCTCCTAACAATTCTTCAGGTCTTTCGTTTTTAACAACCCAACCATTTCTTTTAAAATTTTTATTATATTCTTTATTATTCTTTTTATTAAATCTCTTAAAATACTTCATTTTTTTAACAAGAGGTTATTTTAAACTTTTTCTATCTCTTAATAAGAATAAAAATTTATTGTATTTATACTCTATGTTCCTTGATTCTTTAATTTTTCAATAAGAATAGTTAACTTTACTAAAAAATAAAATAAAAGAACATAAAGGTAAGACTTAAATAAATGCTTATTTTGAATAAAATATGTCAAAACAAGCTAAAGAACAAGAACAAAGAGCTCAAAATGAAGAGAAAATAATAGATTTTTCTAGTATTGAAAGCAAATGGCAAAAAGAATGGGAAGCAGCAAAAGTTTTTGAGGCAAAAGAAAACGAAAAAAAGAAAAAATATTACATTGTTGAAATGTATCCTTACCCTTCTGCAAGCGGATTACATATTGGACATGCATTCAATTATACTATTGGAGATATTCAAGCAAGGTTTAAAATAATGCAAGGATTTAATGTATTGCACCCTATGGGATTTGATTCTTTTGGATTGCCTGCTGAAAATGCAGCAATAAAAGCTAAGTCTCATCCTAAAATTTTCACAGAACAAGCAATTGCTTCTTTTATTAATCAACAAAAGAAACTTGGAATTTCTTATGATTGGAGTAGAATACTCCAAAGCCACAGTCCTGAATATTATAAATGGGATCAATGGATTTTTCTTAAAATGTTAGAGAAAGGGTTAGCTTATAAAAAGGCATCTGCTGTTAATTGGTGTCCTAAATGTAATACTGTTTTAGCAAATGAGCAAGTTAACTCTGGAAAATGTTGGAGACATACTGATACAAATGTTGAGATAAAACATTTAGAACAATGGTTTTTCAAAATAACAGACTATGCTGATGAATTATATGAAGGAATCGAAACTCTTAAAAATTGGCCTGAAAGAATAAAGATAATGCAAAGAAATTGGATTGGAAAGAGCCATGGAACAGAAATTCTTTTTGATATTAACAAAAAAAAATGGCCTGTTTTTACAACAAGGCCAGATACTTTATTTGGAGTTACATTTATGGTTGTATCTGCACAGCACCCTCAACTAGACAAACTTGTGACTAAAGAACAAAAGAATGAAGTAGATATTTTCTTAAAAAAATTAAAATCAACTTCTGAAAAAGATTTAGGAGATTTAGAGAAAGAAGGAGTATTTACAGGAAGTTATGCAATAAACCCAATAAATAATGAAAGAGTGCCTGTTTATGCAGGAAACTTTGTTGTTGCTGATTATGGAGCAGGAATGGTAATGGCTGTTCCTTCACATGACCAAAGAGATTTTGATTTTGCTAAAAAATATAAGATAGCAATAAAACAAGTTATTAAATCTTCGAATGAAAGTGATAATAAGAATATTTTAAATAAAGCTTATACTGGAAATGGGGTTTTGATTAATTCAGGAGAATTTAATGATTTAGATAATGAAGAAGCAAAAGAACATATTACAAAAGTTCTTGAATTAAAGAAACTTGCAAAGAAAGTTGTCAATTTTAGATTAAGAGATTGGCTTATTTCAAGGCAAAGATTTTGGGGAACACCTATTCCTATTATTTATTGTGATAAATGTGGGGTTGTGCCTGTTCCTGAAAAAGACTTGCCTGTAGTCTTGCCTGAAAATATTAAATTTACTAGTGAAAAAAATCCATTAATTGATGACAAAACTTTTGTTGAAACCAAATGTCCTAAATGTGGTGGAAAAGCAAGAAGAGAAACAGATACAATGGATACTTTTGTAAATTCTTCTTGGTATTTCTTTAGATATTGTGATTGCAAAAATGATAAAAAAATATTTGATAAAGAAAAAGTAGAATATTGGAATCCAATTGATTTATATATTGGTGGAGCAGAACATGCTTGTATGCATTTAATCTACTTTAGATTTTATACTAAATTTCTTAGAGACTTAGGATTAGTGGATATAAATGAACCAACTTATAATCTGTTTAATCAAGGAATGGTTCATGGTGAAGATGGGACAGTTATGTCTAAATCTAAAGGTAATGTTATAGATCCATTAGATGTTTCAAATAAGTATAGTGCTGATACATTAAGAATATTTTTAGTTTCTTTAGCTTCTCCTGATAAAGATTCTGCTTGGAGTTCAACAGGAATAGAAAGTATGCATCGATTTATAAAGAGATTTTTTAACTATTGTGAAAATACTAAACTAGGAAAGTCAAGTTCTAAATTAGAAAGCAAGGTAAATAAAATGATAAAAGAGGTAACTCAAGATATTGAATCTCTGCAGTATAATTTGGCAATAATAAAATTAAGAAAATTCCTTGATATTGCTTTAGAAGAAAAAGAAATTGCAAAAACCGATTTAGAGAATTATATTAAATTAATATCTCCATTTTGTCCCCATATTTCAGAAGAATTATGGCACAAACTTGGAAATAAAACCTTTGTTAGTTTAGAAAGCTGGCCTATTGCTGATGAATCTAAAATAAATGCAAAATTGGAAGAACAAGAGAGAATAGTTGATAAAACAGTAGGAGATATAATAAGTATAATTAATATTCTAAAAGAAAAAAATGGAAAAGAACCTGAAAAAATATATGTTTATGTTATGCCTAATGAACTTGATAATTATAATGAAGAAATTATGACAAGAAGAGTTGGTAAACAAGTTAAGATTTATGGGGTTAATGATAAAAATAAGTATGATCCTCAAGGAAAAGCAGGCAAAGCAAAACCAGGGAAACCAGGATTGTTTGTTGAATAAACCTTATTATTTCTCTTTTAATAAAATTTTATAATAGTTAGATTTAAATTTAAAGATTTTATCTTAAGGCAATGACTAATATCTATAAAGCAGAAGAAAGAAATCAAAAGGAAATAGAAAAGATTTTGCATCCTCTTGTTAAAGAATGGTTCTTTTCAAAGTTTAAAGAGTTTTCTTTAACTCAAAGGTATGGTGTTTTAAATATTTGGGAAAGGAAAAATATTCTTATCTCTGCTCCAACAGGAGGGACAAAAACTCTTACTGCTTTTTTAGGAATAATCAATTATCTTGTTATACTTGCTGAAAAAAATCAGTTAGAAGATAAAGTTTATGCAGTTTATGTTTCTCCTTTAAAAGCTTTAAGTAATGATATAAACAAAAACTTAGTTGAACCTCTTGAAGAAATTTATAAGATAGCAGAATCAAAGAAGATAAAAATGCAAAAAGTAAGAGTCGGTTTAAGAACAGGAGATACAACAACAGCTGAAAGAGTTAAGATGGCTAAAAAAATACCACATATTTTTATTACAACTCCTGAATCTTTAGCAATTGTTCTTACTTCAAAAAAGATTGTTGATTCTATGAAATCTGTGGAATTTTGTGTTGTTGATGAAATTCATGCTTTAGACAATAAAAGAGGGACATATCTTAGTTTAACTTTAGAAAGATTAAATGAAGTAAGCTTAATCTGGCCTGTTAAAATTGGGTTAAGTGCTACTATCTCTCCTTTAGAAGAAGTAGCAAAATTTCTTGTAGGAATAGATGAGGATAGAGAAGTTTTCATTGCAGAAGTTGAATTGCAAAAAAAACTTGATGTCCAAGTTTTAAGTGTTGGAGATTTATTAAAAGAAGAAAATTTACAGTATGACTTATATTCTCTTATTGATTCTTTAATTAAGGAGCATAAAACTACCTTAATTTTTACTAATACAAGATCTGCTACAGAAAGAGTAGTTAATCATTTGAAAGAAAATTTTCCAACAGTTTATGGGGATGATAATATTGCTGCTCATCATTCTTCTTTAAGCAAAGAATATAGGTTTGATATTGAAGAAAGATTAAGGCAAGGAAAGTTGAAAGTTGTTGTTTGTTCTACTAGTTTAGAATTGGGAATTGATATTGGTTATATTGATTTAGTTATTATGTTAGGGAGTCCAAAAAGTAGTTCAAGAGCCTTGCAGAGATTAGGTAGAGCAGGACATAAATTACATGAAGTTGCAAAAGGTAGATTTATCATTTTAGATAGGGATGATCTTGTTGAATGTAGTGTTATACAAAAAGAAATGATTGAAAGAAAAATAAATCGAATATTCTTTCCTAAAAATTGTTTAGATGTCTTAAGTCAACAGATTTATGGGATGTGTATCTATAAAATCTGGAATATTGAAGAAATTTTTTCTCTTATTAGAAAAAGTTATTGTTATTCTAATCTTTTGAAAGATGATTTCTTTGATGTTATAAGTTATCTTGCAGGAGAATATGCTTTAGAAAAAGATAATATTTATTCAAAAATTTGGTATGATAAAGAGAAAAAACAAATAGGGAAAAAAGGAAAACTTGCTAGAGTTATTTATATGACTAATATAGGAACAATTCCTGAAGAATCATTTATTACCGTAAAACTTTCTCCTTCAGGTGAAATGATTGGGATGATTGATGAAGGTTTTTTGGAAAGGATGAAAAAAGGAGATGTTTTTGTTTTAGGTGGTAGAAAATATATTTATTTATATACAAGAGGGATGAATGTTTATGTTAAGAATACTGTTGATAGACCTCCTACAATTCCTTCTTGGTTTAGTGAAATGTTGCCATTAAGCTTTGATTCTGCTTTAGAAATAAATAGGTTTAGAAGTTTGATGGCTGAAAAGCTAAAGAAGAAAGAAAATAAAAAAGAAATAATAAAATTTATTCAAGAATATCTGTATGTAAAAGAGAATTCTGCAGAATCTATTTACAACTATTTTTATGAGCAGTCAGAATTTTTAGAAATTCCAACTTCTTCTACTTTTTTAATTGAGAGGTATCATGATAGGAAGAATTATATCATTTTCCATTCAATGTATGGAAGAAGAGTAAATGATGTTTTATCAAGGGCAATAGGTTTTCTTTTAGCTAGAATAGGAACGAGGGATATAGAATTAGGGATAAACGATAATGGGTTTTATATTGCAGGGGAAAAAATGAATATAGAAAAAGTCATGAATTTTTTAAATTATAAAAATTTAGATGAAGTTTTAAAAGAAGCAATAGAAAGAACAGACATACTTGCAAGACGTTTTAGACATTGTGCTGTTCGTTCTTTAATGATATTAAGAAATTATAAAGGAAGAACAAGAACAGTCGGAAAACAACAAATGAGAAGCCATTTTATTTTATCTTCTGTAAAAAAAATTTCTAATAATTTTCCTATTCTTAGAGAAGCAAGAAGAGAGGTGTTAGAAGATTTAATGGACATTGAAAATGCTAAACTTGTATTAAAATGGTTTAGTGAAGGAAAAATAAAAATGAAAATAAAAGATGTTGAAATTCCTAGCCCTTTTGCACTAAACTTAATCTTAGAAGGCCAATCTGATTTGATAAGAATTGAAGATAAACAGAATTTTCTTAAAAGAATGCATCAGTTGCATTTAGATGAAATTGAAAAAAAGAAATAAAATAAGTATTAAATAATCCTTTTTCTTTTATTAAGTATGATAAAATTAGAGACTCAAAGATTAATTATTAAAGATGTTGTTTTAAATGATTTTAAAGAGTTATGTAATCAAGGAAATTCTAAAGATATTAATTATTTTAATTGGTATATTCCTTATCCTTTTACAGAAAAAGATGCAAAAAATATAATTCTTGAAAGAAAAGTAGATTATAAAAGTAAAAATAGAAAAATTTATGAATTAGCTATCTTTTTAAAACAAACAGGAAGATTAATTGGAATAGTCAGTTTTTATGATTATAATCCTTCAGATAGAAAAGCAAAAGTGGGCTATTGGTTAGGTGAAAAATATAGAGGTTTTGGATATGCTTCAGAAGCATTAGAAAGATTACTTTATTTTGGCGAAAAGAATTTAAGGTTGAACAAGGTGTCTGCTAATGTTGTTATTGGAAATAAAAAATCGATTAAGCTTTTAAAAAAATATAAATTTAAAAAAATTGGAATTAAAAGAAAAGATAAATTATTAGACAATAAGTATTGCGATATAATTCTATTTGAAAAAATTTTTAAATAAAATTTAAATACTATTATTCTTTCTTGATAAAATGAAAAAGTTGTGGATAGAGTTTAAAGAGTTTTTAAAAGAGTATAAAATTATGCCTTTAGCAATCGCTTTTATTATTGGTGGAGCAGCAACAACTTTAATTCAGTCTGTTGTTAATAATCTTATAATGCCTTTAATTACACCCTTTATACCTAATGGGGCCTGGCAAACAGCAAAATTAAATTTAGGACCAATAGTTATTTCTTGGGGTGCTTTTTTAAGTTCAATAATTAACTTTGTTATAATTGCATTTGTCGTTTTCTTAATTGCTAAAACTTTACTTAAAGAAGACAAAGTTTCAAAGAAATAAAAATAAAGAATAATAAATAAATTTAAATTAAATTCTTCTTGACATTATTATAAGTATCTTTTTTTAATAACAGCCATTATAGAATTAATCCTTTACTTTTTCTTACCCCCCGGAGGAAAGATAAGGTAAAATAATTACAATTCTTTTTTTGAAAATAAAATAAAAATAAAATAAAAATAAATACTAAAAAGAAATTAAAAAAGTATACTAAAAATTGTGAGTAATGCAAGAACCATTAAGATGAAGGGTATTCTCCAATCTGTTTTTTCCAAGACTTTCTTTACAATACTTTCTAATTCTTTTGAGGTTTCTGTATAACCATACATTATTGCACCTATTAATAAAGAACCCATTAACAACCCTACCATAATCTGAGCTAGAGTCATTTCATTCAAAACAAGTATCATAACTAATAAGAACAAACCATAAGCTAAATAAGATAGCTTTTTCTGATTTTTCATCATCTTAGAAATCTTGTTCATTACTCCTTTTGGTCTCACTAAAAGCACACTAGCTTTTATTAAAATAATAACCGATGTTATTAAAGCTAAAAGATTTACTATATTCATTATCATTTACCTCCTTTCATTTTTTGCCTTTAAAAATAAATAAACTAATTATATAAAATATTAAACAACTTTAAATATAAAAAGATATCTTTTTAGTCTTTGACTTCATAATCAGCATCTATAGAATCTTCTTTTGAATCTTTTTCTGTCTTATTTTCAGAACTTCCTTTATTTTCATTTTCTTGCTGAGAATTTCCTGCTTGTTGCTTTGCACTCTCTTGATAAATTGAAGTTGAGATTTCTTCTAAGACTTTTTTTAATTTTTCTGTTTCTTCTTTTATCTCTTCTAATGTGCCTTTTTCTAAAATTTCTTTTGATTTTTTTAACTGTTCATCTATTTTTGTCTTTTGTTCTTCATTCATCTTATCTTTTAAATCTGAAATCATTTTTTCTGTTGAATAAACTAAAGAGTCTAAACCATTCTTTGCTTCTATTTTTTCTCTTTCTTTTTTATCTTCCTCTTCATGTTCTTTTGCTTGTTCCATCATATTTTTTATATCTTGGTCAGAAAGTTTTGTTGAAGCAGTTACTGTTAATTTTTGTTCTTTTCCTGTCCCTAAATCTTTTGCACTTACACTTATTATCCCATTAGCATCGATATCAAAAGTTACTTCTATTTGAGGCACTCCTCTTGGTGCAGGGGGTATTCCTACTAAATTAAAATTTCCTAAACTTATATTATCTTTAGATAAGGGGCGTTCTCCTTGTAATATATGGATTGTTACTGCTGTTTGAAAGTCTTCTGCTGTTGAGAATACCTGACTTTTTCTTGTTGGGATTGTTGTATTCCTTTCAATTAGAGGGGTCATTACACCTCCAAGAGTTTCTATCCCTAATGTTAATGGGGTTACATCAAGAAGAACAATATCTTTTATATCCCCTGAAAGTATTGCCCCTTGTATTGCTGCACCTATAGCAACACATTCCATAGGATCAACTCCTCTTTCTACTTTTTTGCCTACTTTTTCTTCTACAAAATTTTGAACAATAGGCATTCTTGTTGGACCTCCAACTAAAATTATTTTGTTAATATCATTAGGTTTTAAGTTAGCATCTTTTAATGCCTGTTCTATAGGATGAACACATCTTTTTATTATTGAATCAATTAATTGTTCTAATTTAGCTCTTGTTAATTTCAAAAGTAAATGTTTTGGCCCTTTATCTGTTGCAGTTATATAAGGGAGATTTATCTCTGTTTCTAAAACTGTAGATAATTCTATCTTCGCTTTTTCGCTCGCTTCTCTTACCCTTTGCATTGCTGTTGCATCATTTCTTAAAGAAATTCCTTCTTGTTTTTCAAATTCTTCAACAACCCATTTGATTATTGATTCATCCATATCTGTTCCACCTAATTGTGTATCTCCTGAGGTTGATAATACTGTAAATGTTCCTTCTCCGAATTCCATTATTGTTACATCTAGTGTTCCTCCACCTAAATCAAAAACTAAAATTTTATGATCCCCTTCTTTATCTAATCCATAAGCCATTGCAGCTGCTGTTGGTTCATTTACAAGTCTTATAACATCTAAACCTGCAATTTTTCCTGCATCTTTTGTTGCTGTTCTTTGATTATCATTAAAATAAGCAGGCACAGTAATAACTGCTTTCTTTATAGGTTCTCCTAAAAATGCTTCTGCATCTCTTTTTATTTTTTGTAAGATAAATGAAGAAATTTGTTGAGGGGTGTATTCTTTATTATAAATATTATATTTAAATTCTGTTCCTATTTTTCTCTTTGCTCTCATGACTGTTCCTTCAGGATTGCTTATTGCTTGCCTTCTTGCAGGTTCTCCTATTAAAAGTTGTCCATCTTTAGTGAAAGCTACAATTGAGGGGAACATTTTTCCTGCTACTGTTGCTCCTTCAGCAGATGGTATAATTGTTGGTTTTCCTCCTAAGACTACTGCAGCTTGACTATTACTTGTCCCTAAATCAATTCCTATAATTTTTTCTTTTGCCATTTTTTGTTATTTTGTTTATTTTATTTTTATAATTTTTATTTTTTATTTATCTTCTTTCTAATATTTCTTCAATACTTATTGGAGTATAAAAACTTCTAAACTTATTCATATATTTTTCAATCTTTTCAACTTCATTATTCAATCCTTGTTTTTCATAATGCATTTTAGCTATTCCTAAATAATTGGATAATTCATGACACTCTATTTCACTCATTTCCATACAGCTTATTCTTTCATTTTTTTTATTCATCTTATTGTTTTTTTGATATTTTTACTTTTGAGGTTCTTATTACTTTTGAATTTAATATATATCCTTTTTGAATTTCTTCGATTATCTTATCTTCGTCTTCATTTTCTTTATTTTCTTTGCATAAGACTTCATGAAAATTTGGGTCAAATTTTTTTCCTAATGCTTGTATTTGTTTTAATCCTTTGTTTTCAAGCAATTTCATGAACTTTTTATAAAGGAGTTCAACTCCTTTCTTGTCTTCTTCGTTCTTTATCTGATTTACTGAACTTTCTAAATCATCTAGTATGATAATGAGTTCTTGAACCAAGTTCTCATTTGCTAGTTGAATTATTTGTTCTTTTTCTTTTTCGAATCTTTTTCTGTAATTGTCAAAGTCTGCCTGAAGATATTTAAAGTCATTTAGCCTTTCTTCACCTAATTCCTTATATTTTTTTATCTCTTCTTCAAGCTTTTTTATTTTGTCTTCTTCTCTCTTTATAACTTCTTTTATATTTTCCTTTTTGTCTATTCCTTTACTATCATTTTTTTGATGAGTATGTTCTTGTTCATTTTCTAACTTATCCATAATCTTAACCTATTTTCTTTTATTTATCTAATTTTTTTGTCTATACTATTTAAAAAATTACCTTTTAAATATCTTTTTCTCTTAATTATCTTATTTTGGATACTTTTTGAAAGAAAAACATAATATTTATATACTTTTAGTTAATATTTAATATATGATAAATCTAACTAAACGAGAAAAACAAGTGCTTATTGAACTTTTGAAAGACTGTAAGATTAGTGATCAAGAGATAGCTAGAAGATTAAAAACCTCAAGGCCCACAATTTATAAGATAAGGAAAAGATTAGAAGATGAAAAAATAATTAAAAATTATTTTCCTGTTGTTGATTTTCAAAAATTGGGTTTGTCTTTACAAGCAATTATTCTTTACAGATGGAAAGATTATTCAAAAACAGCAGAACTTGAAAATACAATAAAACTCATAAATTCACTTCCTGAAGTTGTTTTATTCATAAAAGGAGAAGGACTTGGAAGTAAAACTGATTTGATTGTTTCTATTCATAAAGATTTGAAAGAATACGAAACATTTATACGAAAATTAAAATATGAATGGAAAGACCATGTGGAAGGAGTTGAAGTCTTTTTATCTTCTGTTGATGCAATTTCTAAAGGATATGATTTGTCATCAGCAGCAATTGCAGCTTTAAGTGATAAAGTTATTTATTCTAAGTAATCTAAAACTTAAAATAAAATCTTGATAAGTATAGCTAAAATTCTTCTGTAATAATGTTATTACTTAAAAATAGTTAATAATCATAATATTTATATAGTTTAAAATCTTTTGAAAAACATGATATTAGAGAATAAAGTTGAAGAAAAAAATCCAAGTAAACCTAAAAAGGATAATCTTCCTTTTATTATAAGTTTAACTGGAGGTATGGTTGCTAGTTATCTTTCCCCTATAACTTCAAATTTTAGTTCTTTTGCAAGAGAATATGGTTTACTAACATTAACAGGTCTTGCAGCACTTTCTGTTGCAGGAGCTTTGTCTAAAATTCCAGAAATAAACAAAGCAAATAAAGAAGATCCTATTACTGATTATAAAGAGAGATACAAAAGAACTACTAAATCTTTATTAAATGGGGCAGGATCTTATATTAAAAAAGGAGCAAAATGGTATCCTTTAGCATCTGCATTTGGAATTAGTATAAATCTTCTTCATCCATATTAATTTTTATTAAATACAATTTTAATTCAAATTATTTATTTTTAGAATTTTATTATTAAAAAACGCCCCTACAAGGAATTGAACCTTGATCGTAAGGATTTCGCTGTTTTTACTTTCTAAACCTTCATTAAGGAAATTTAGTTTTGAATAATCTTATTCTCCTAACCTTCTTCTTGAGGAGAGGTAGTATTAGAAGAACTTTGGTTCTTCCACATCCGCAACCTTACATTCTATCCGTTAAACTATAGGGGCTTTTTTTTTATTTTATTTTAAAATACTAAATACCTAATACTTAAAAAATGTAATCCCTTTTCATTTCTGTAACATTATAGAATTAATCTAAAAACTTATTAAAAATTAATTAAAAAGCCAATTGGAAAATGTATAAAAAATTGATTGAAAAATGATTAAAAAACCTATTAAAAAATCAGTTAGAAAAAAGGATTTAGCTTATCTGCTTATAAACAAATCTTTATTTTTTCCAGAAGAAAAAATTCTTGTAATTGGAGATTTGCATTTTGGTTTTGAAAATATTCTAAGAGAAGCAGGAATTCCTTTATATAAAAAGCAAATAGATGAAGTTAAAAAAGAGATTATTGAAACTTATGATGAGATAAAAGAAAAAAAATTTGAAATTAAAAAAATTGTTTTTTTAGGGGATATAAAACATTCATTTTCATATAAATTCTTAGAAAAGAAATATTTAACTGAATTCTTTTATTTTATCTCTGAAAAACTAAAAGTTCAAGAAAAGAATATTCTATTAATAAAAGGAAATCACGATACTTTTAATTATCTTAAAAATATTGAAATGAAAAATTATTTAGTATTCAAAAATATTTTATTTATTCATGGAGACAAGACTTTTGAAATTTTAAAAAATAATAAAATAAAATTTATTGTTATGGGTCATTTACATCCTTCTATTATCTTGAAAGATAAACAAGAGATTAAGAAAGAAAAATTTAAATGTTTTTTAATAGGTAAGTATAAATCTAAAACCTTATTTGTTTTGCCTAGTTTTTTAAATTCTATCGAAGGTTTTGATGTTTCTAACTTTAAAAATTATAATCCTGTTTTTTCTATACTAAATAAGAGAGAGATAGAAAATCTTGAAGTTTTTATCACCAATAAAAAAGAAGTTTATAATTTTGGAAAAATAAAAGAATTAAAATAAACTAAATCAATAAATAACCCAGATTAAGTTTGTCTTATAGGATTTATTCCGAACCTACTATAAAGGGGGTATATCATCATTTTCAATTCTTCACTTAATCCTTTTTTTAGCTCTTTTCTTATATCTCCTTTTTTATAATTCTCTGTAGTTCTTACTTCTTTTATCTTTTTTATCATGAAAACATAAACTAACATTCTTAAAATTGCACTTAGCATGAATATCCATAAAATTACATCAATATTAAAGAAATGAAGATTCATTGAAGAAATCCAACCCCCAAGTAAAGCTCCTAAAAATATACCTATTCCTGAAAGAGAATTATAATAAGCAATGCATAAAGCTAATCTCTGTTTTGAGACAGCGTCGTAAATAAAGGTTAATGATGATAAATTAAATCCTGCCCAGACAATTCCTGAGAAAAATTCTACTGGAAAAAGGTAATATAATAAGATTTCAGGATTTTGTATGTTTATAAAAACACTAAAAAACCATAATAAAGGAGCAAATGGGATCAGAGCTCCTGTCATCTTTAAAACTCTCAAATTTCCGAATTTGTCTGAGATTTTTCCCCAAATCGGCATGAATACTATAGCACTTATAGCGCTCGAAATACTTATTAATGTCCAATAAAAATAATTTAAGTTTAAATTTTTTAACATGTATACTGTAAAAAATGGAGAAGCTACTGATGTAGCAAACATAACTAAAGCAATAAATAAAGTGAACTTTCCAAAATTATTTTTATAACTTTCTTTTATAAAATCTTTAAAGCTAAAGTAATATCCTTTTTCTAGATTTAATTTTGGTTCATAATGTTTTGATAATATTCTAAAAGAAACCATTCTGAAAATAAATGCTAAACTGAAAATTATAATAAACCCAATCATCACTTCTTGTCTTTGTTTAAAATAATTTAATAAAATACTTGCACCAACCATCACAATTAAAGCAACAATCCCTAAAATCCTATTCCTAAATCCAAAATATTTTCCACTATCTTTTGTTATTATATCTTTCATTAAAGAGTTCCAAGCAGGACTTGATATAGACCCAAAAAATACAATCATTGTATAAATTGCTATAACAAAATAAATTGAAGTTGGTTCTACTTGTTTTCTTATAAGAAATGTTAAAGCGACTAAGATTAATGGAAGCCACATTAATGCTTGAAATAAAACCCCAAATAAAATTACTTTTTTTCTTGACTGTTTTTCCATTAATCTTGGTGAAAAAACTTGTGAAAAATTTCCTATAAGGGAAGGTAATGAAGTTAACAATCCAATTTGAGCATTATTTGCTCCAAGACTTAAAGCGTAAGGAGAGATATATCTTAATCCTGCTCCGTCCATAACACTATAAGCCACTCCTTCTTTTACACTTAGCTTTTTTGTTTTTTCCTTCAGGAATTCTTCATTATCCTCTTTTTCTTCCATTTTTTTTGAATTTTAATTTAATAAGTTTATATTCGGAAAAATCTCTAGTTTTTAAACCTTTTTTGTCAAAAAAAGCCTATAAAGATTTAAATATAGATACTTTGTTTAGTGTGCATGGAAGATGAAAAAAAAGATGTGCAGATAAAACTTCTTGAAACTCAAAAAGAGAATAAAAATTTTGAATTGAGCGACGCATTAAAACTAATTGCCCCTGGAACTTCTTTAAGAACAGCAATCGAGGGTGTTAAAAAAGCAAAAACAGGGGGTTTAATTGTTGTATACAATGATAATGTTCAAAATCTTTTTGAAGGGGGATTTAAGATAAATTCAAAATTTACCCCTCAAAGGATTATAGAGCTTGGTAAGATGGATGGTGCAATAATTATTTCTAAAGATTTAAAAAAAATTCTTTATTCTAATGTTCTTTTAACTCCAAATAATTCCTTACCTTCTAATGAAACAGGAACAAGACATAAGGCTGCAGAAAGAACAGCAAAACAAGCAGGTAGTGTTGTTGTTTGCATTTCTCAAAGAAGAGATGAGATATCTTTATTTTATGGAAATTTAAAATATATTATTAAAGAAACAGATGAAATAATAAGAAGAGCGAGTAGTATTCTACAAATTATAGAAAAACACAGAGAAATTTTTGATAAAAATTTGCAAGAGTTAAATAATGAAGAGATAAAGAAAAAGCCAAGAATAATTAAAGCATTATACTTAATTCAGAGAGGAATGATTCTTGTTAAAATTTCAGGAACATTAAAAGATTATCTTCTTGAGTTAGGAGATGAAGGATTAATTGTAAAATCACGTTTAAAAGAACTGCTTTATAGTGTTGAAGATCAATTAAATTTAACATTAAAAGATTATTCAAAATTGGTTTTTTAAAATCTTATAAAATCCTTTCTCTTCTTGGTTATGATGACTTATTAAACATAGACAATATTAAAGAATGTTTAGGAATTTCAGAAGATTACTATCTTTCAAGAGGTTTTAGAATTTTAAATAATACAAATTTAGCTGATGAAAATATTAATTTATTAGTTTCTAATTTCAAAAATCTTCAAACAATTCTTGATTTAAAAAAAGAAGATTTAATTAATATATTTGGAGAAGAAAAATCAGATATAATCATAGATAAGATTAGTCATATAAAAACAAATCAATAATTAAGAATGGACCCGGAGGGAATTGAACCCCCATATGCTGCTCTGGAGGCAGCCAGTCTGCCGTTAGCCTACGGATCCTCAAAATTGTTAAAGAAATGTTCTTTTTAATGCTTTCTAGAAATATTTTTATTATTTTTATTCTATTGCAGTTATCTTAATCTTAAAAATTAACTTTTTTCCTGCTAGAGGATGATTAAGATTTAAAACAACAGAATTTTCTTTAACATCTTCAATTGTTAAGGGAACATTTCCTTGAGGAGTAGGCATTATTAATGTCATTCCTTTTTGAGGTTTTGGTTCAGGTGGTAACATATTTAATGGAACTTCTTGAAAAAGTTTTTCATCAACTAAACCATAAGCATCTTCAGGGTTTATTGTAAATTCTTTTTCTTCATTTATTTCCATTCCAAAAATATTATTTTCAAATCCAGGTATAACTTCGCTTTTTCCTAAAGTAAAAATTAAAGGATGAGAATGATCTCCATGCTTTGAGCTGTCAAAAACTTCTCCTGTTTCTAATCTTCCTTCATATTCTAAAGTTATTTTCTTGTTGTTTTCTGCTTTCATAAATTGCTGAATAAAAACGGGTTTATAAATTATCCTAAGGCTAATTTTCTTTATTTTTATCCTAAATTTTTTATTTCTTGAATTTCTTCATCAGAAATGGAACAACCATGATATTTTAATCCGTAAAGAAGTGCATCTAAAAGTCTTTTATCATTTATTTTTATTATCTTCTTCTTATAAGCAATAAACATTAATTCTGTTGACCTAATAAAATTAAAATTCCTAAATTCTAATAATTTATTTTGAGTGTATGTAATTCTTGTATGCAATTTATTTTCTAATATTCCTGCTAAATTTTCAGGTTTTTCTGATAATAATCTTATTGTTCTTTCATCTACTGCAATTAAATTTTCTATACCTTTAGTTTTTAACATTTTACTTAAAGTTAAACATGAAGACTCTGCTAAATCCACAATATGCAAGTAGCTGTCTTTTGCAAAAAATATAGAATTAGCTTTGCTGTTCAAGATTTCGGTTTCCTTTGATAGTTGTTTTTCATCAATTCCCAAAGAAGAAGGCATTTCAAATACATTCTTTTCAACTAAGCTTTTTATTTTTAATGCTTCTAATTCAAACTTTTTTATTTCTAAAGGTTTGTCTATTATTTCTTGTTTTACTTCTTTTGTAATTATAAATTTGCCATTAAATATTTTTTTTAAGTCTTCAATTTCTTGAAACAGTCCATTTAATGCAAAATTTATTATTGTTCCTGAATCAAAAATTATTACCTTTTCCATTTTTATTTTAACCCCTCTTGATTTCTTAATTCTTTAGGTAAATGTTCCACTTTATTCACAACAATAGTACACCAATTTTGATATTTTTTATCCCATAATAAAACATTTATACAAGTGTTATGTTGTCTTATTCTTAACAGACTTTTTGAAATTTTAATTCCTAACAAATATGCAATTATAAGTCTATTTGTAAATCCATGAGCCACAATTATTATGGTTTTGTCTTTTTCCCTTTCTTTAGATATCTTGTTTAAAAGTTTTTTTAACTTCTTTAATCTAGGGCTAAAAATCTTTAAAAGATTATTCTTAAAATGTTTAACTTCATATTCATTAAGCTCTTCAAAATGTGCTTTAATTTGAACATGAATTTTTTTTGAGATAATTTCTGCTGTTTCTTTAGCTCTAATCAAATTGCTTGAATAAATCTCAGAAATTTTGAAATTTTTAAGATGCTCTCCTAAATGTTGTGCTTGTTTTTTCCCTTTCTTTGTAAGTCTATCTTTTTTATTTTCTTTAGATTTTACATTACCTTCACTTTCTCCATGTCTTATTAGTAATATCTTCATTTTATTTTAATTCCTTGTAAATGGGTTTGACTTTTAATAATTTAGACAATGAAAAAATAGAAATCATTACCCATAAAAAATTCAAAACTGCAATTGGAAATAATCTTGCATATAAAGATATAATAAATAACCCTAATGAGCCAAATAAATTTAATAGATAATATATTTTTGATTTAGGTTTTATTTTTTTGAATGAAATCATAATATAGGCTGTAAGCAGAAAAACCATACTAATCCACCCAATTATTGAAAGATAATCAATTTCCATTGAAAAATTTCTCTGTTAATTTAATTCTAGATTTTACATCAACTGTATTTGTAAAACTCATCTCTTGAAGTGATTGTCTTTAACCCACATAACTTGCTAATTCAAACAAAGTTATTCCAAGAAGATTTGCTGTTTTTTCCATAGATATCCCATGTTCATATATTTTTGATGCCTTGTTTATCTGGGCTTTTCTAAAAATGTCTTCTATATACAAATTCATTTTATCTGAAAATTTATTTAACTTTTTTCTCAAATTTATTAATGCTTGCTTTAACTTTTTATCATTACTTTGTTTTAAAGAATTAATGCATTTGTCTGTTTGATTAGATATAATTGTATAAAATTCGTCTAAATTTGAATTTGTATAATACTCTTTTCTTTCTAAAATTTTACTTAAAGAATATACAAATATTGCAATCATAATGTTATCTAAATCTTGGGTTATAGAAGCAGTATGAACAGTTTGATCACTTAACTCTCTTAATTTTAATGAATTGTTTTCTTTTATTGCAATTTTAGATTCTTCTAAAATTCTTATTATATTATCTTTTTCCTGCATTTAAATTCCTCTTCTCTTATTTAAAGTATTTTTTTATTAATAAATGTTAGTTTTTTATACTAAAATAACCTCTGCATATTATGAAAAAAGCAGTTTTAGATACAAACTTTATTATTTATTGTGTTGATAAAAAAATAGATTTTTTTTCTTATTTTGAAATATCTGGTTTTAAAGTTGTTATCCCTGAAGAGGTCATTAATGAAATCAAAAAATTTTCTCTATCTGCTCCTGGAAAGTTAAAAAAATTAGCAAATCTCTCCTTACAAATCTTAAACAAAAATAATTTTGAAAAAATTAACTTAGATTCAAAAATAGTTGATACTGGTTTGATAAAACTTGTAAATAATAATAAAGATTTTGTTTTTGCTACTCTTGATCGAGACTTAAAAGATAAAATTAAAGGCCAAAAAATTGTAATTAGAGGTAATAGGAAGATAGAAATGGTTTAATTTTATTTATTTTTATTATAAATATAATATTATTTTATCAGACATAAGCTTTTTAAACCAACTTTTATTATAATTTTTATATTGTGTTAAAATGTTTTATATAACAGAAATTCAGGATTATGTAAGAGTTGAGCCAAAACTCTTTGGATTACCTACTGTGGAGTCTGTGGAGAGACAATTAGAAGAGACTTATTCTGAATATTACGATAAAGATATAGGGAAAGTTCTAGCTGTTGTTGATGTTATGGAAGTTGGAGAAGGTGTTTTAATTCCTGGAGATGGTGCAACATACTATAATTCAAGATTCAAATTGCTTGTTTTAAAACCAGAATTACAAGAGTTAGTTTATTGTGTTGTTTCTGAAATAACAAATTTCGGAGCTTTTATGGAAATAGGGCCATTAAAAGGAATGATTCATATAAGTCAAACAATGGATGACTTTGTTAATTTTAATAAATCCAATGCTCTTACAGGAAAAGTTTCAAAAAGAACTTTGAAAAAAGGAGATTTATGTTTAGCAAGAATTGTTGCAATAAGTCACAAAGGTGGGGAGTTAAAGATTGGATTAACAATGAGACAACCAGGATTAGGAAGACTAGACTGGATTAAAGAAGATCAACTTAAAAAAGACAAGCTTGCACAAAAAGCCTTAAAAGAAGAAGAGAATGAGGCAAAATCTTCAAAATCTTCAAAACCAAAAGGGGGAAAAAAGAAAAAATAAACTAAAAAATGGCTAAATTAAAAGCATGCAAAAATTGTAATACTATCTATGAAGGAGATAAATGTCCAAGTTGTTTTTCAAAAGATTCAACAGATGGATTTAAAGGAAAAATAAGTATTTTAAACCCTGAAAAATCAGAAATTGCTCAAAAGTTAAATCTTAAAAACAAAGGGACTTTTGCAATTAAAACTAAATAATTATTAGAAATTAAAACAAATCAATAAAACTAATAAAAAATAAAATGGCTCTTAATATAATAAAAAACAAAGAAAATTCTTTCTTAGGAAGAAAAGAGATAACTTTTAATTTAGAATCTAAATCAACACCTACTTTTAAGGAAGTTGAAGAAGTTGTTTCAAAGGAGTTTTCTGTTCCTGTTGAAAATGTTCATGTTGAAAAGATTAAAGGAAATTTTGGATTAACTTCTTTCATTGTTTCTGCTCAAATTTATTCTTCAAAAGAAGAAAAAGATAAGTTAATTCACAAAAATAAAAAAAAGAAAAAAGAAGAGGTTAAAAAGTAATGGCAAAAAAAGCAAAAGCAAATAAGAAAGGAAAGAAACCTCATAAAAATAAACCCACAAGTAAAAAATACACTCATTATAAAATTCAAGGAGACGTTGTTGTAAGAGACAAATCTTGTCCAAGATGTGGTCCAGGAGTTTTCTTAATGAATCACAATGGCAGACTTTATTGTGGAAGATGTCATTATTCTGAATTTTCTTCTAAGAAATAATTTTTTAAAATATTTAGAGTAAAGTTTAAGTAATCTTTCTTCTATTTAGATTCTGTGAAAATAAATTATATAATTTTAATCTTGTTTTTTGGATTATTCCTTTTTATGATCGGTTTCTACTCTTTTAATAAAGAAAAAAGTTATTACAATTCTTCTTACATTTTTGAGGAAGGAGTTAATAACGATTATTCTAAGAATGTTACCTTATATTTTTATGATAACAATACTCATTGTCCAGTTGACGGAAAAATTTATTCTGGAAAACAGTTTATTGGAGAGGTTTTAAATGGTAATTTTATTTTAAATGAAACGAGTTTAGATAAAATAAATCAAAATGAAGATTTTACAATTCAAGGGCATACTAACTCATGTTTTGGACTAAACGAGAATTTTCCTTATTATCGCTCTTGGACTTGGAATGGTTGGACTTCTATTAATGATTTAAATCCTATTGAAGAATTTAATTTGGATTTAGACCCTCCAAGACCTAAGTATCCTCAAGAAATGCAAGGATTTATCCAACCAGAAGAAGTAAAGCAAAAGTTAGAAAATATTCATTTTGAAAATAAAGAAGATTTATTAGAAAGAATGGAAAAAATATTAAGAACAACTAACAGAGATTACATTTCTGACAAATCTCAATTTGGAGAAGAAGAATATTGGCAGACTCCGGGTCTTTTTTTAAAAACTAAAATTGGTGATTGCGAAGATTGGGCGATTTATAGTCTTTCATTATTAAAAGCATACAATTCCAGTCTTGAATGTTATGCAGCAAATTGGTTGACTCACATGAATATAATTTGTAAACTAGATAAGCAATTTGTAATTTTTGATCAGGATAATGTTGAGAAAATAGTTAAATTAAACCCTGATTTAATAGAGCAAGATAATAAAATCCTTATTAATAAATGGATTAATGGGTATTTTGAAGAATATGGTATACCAATCAATGAAAGACAGCTATACTATCTGTTCAATGAAAAAGAATTTATCAGTTTTAATGACTGGAGAAAAGAATTTATTCCTTGGATGTTTAATAAGACTAATATGTTTTCTAAAACTTAATAAATAGGTTATTCTTAAATAAATTATTCAAAATACATGCAATAAAAATAATTCTTTTATTCAACATTTATTTCTTTGTAAAATTGTTCTAAAAAAAGTTTCATAAACTGATGTCTTTCTTCTGCTAGTCTTTTTCCTGTTTCAGTATTCATTTTATCCTTTAATAACAAAAGTTTTTCATAAAAATGATTTATTGCTGAGCTATCTGTATTTTTGTATTCCTCTTTAGACATATTAAGATTTGGAAGAATTAAAGGGTTGTAAATTGCTCGTTTTTTAAAACCAGAATAAGCAAAACATCTTGCAATTCCTATTGCCCCAATAGCTTCTAATCTGTCTGCATCTTGAACACATTTCCCTTCTAAACTTTTGATTTTATTTTCATTATTTGCTCCTTTGAAAGATACTCCTGAAATTATATCTTTTACATGTTCTATAATAGATTCTTCAACAGAAAGTTTTTCTAACCACTCTTCTGCTAACTTTGGCCCTATCTCTTCATCCCCATTATAAAATTTATAGTCTGCTATATCATGCAATAAGCAAGATAATTCAACCACATATAAATCAGCTTTTTCTAAAGTAGCTATTTTTTTGCCTATTTTCCAAACTCGATAATTGTGCCACCAGTCATGTCCTGAACTCTCTCCAATTGATCTCTTTTTAATATAATCAGCTGTTTTAGAAATAATCTTCTCTTTTTCCATAAAGTTCCAAGAGAATGTTAATTTTTAATAATTTATATGATCTAATAATCAAAAATCTTGAAGAAATCTCTGATAAGAGATAATGAATATAACCCGCAGGAGGTTCTTCAAATCGTCAAAAAGATAACCTGAAGCCTCTCCTGGGGAAAAAGAGGTGATAAAAACAAGAGGCTTTGAGTCTATTTAAATCTTTCTGTTTTGTTACCCTTGAAAAATGACAAGCCTTTAGTAACTTAGAGTAGTAAATTATTTTTATTTATCTATTATATAATTACAAAACTTCTTGTATATTTAAGGTTTTTTTAGGTACTACAACCTTAAAATTGGTTTAAAAAGCAGGTATTTTTAATAATTAAAAACAAATATAAAACAAAAAAACATTGTTAAACAATGGAAATTCCTGAAATAAAAAAGAGTGATAGTTCTGAAGAGGTTAAAAATGAGATTAATTATAACAATAATCAAAAAATTTCTGTAAAACAAGAACAAATTCAGGACCTTTTATTCAGTAGAGAGTTAAGCTGGCAAGAAATTATTTATGATTTAATAAACACAGAACAGCTTGACCCATGGGATATTGATTTAATCCTACTTACAGATAAATATCTTAATAAAATAAGAGAGATGGAAGAGGCAGATTTTTTTATTTCTAGTAAAGTTTTGCTTGCTGCTTCCTTGTTATTAAGGATAAAATCTGAAATTCTTTTAAATAAATATGTAAGAAGTATTGATGAAATCCTTTTTGGTAAGAAAGAAGAGAAGAAAGCTGAGTTTGAAAGAATAGAACTTGATGAAGACATTCCTGAACTTATTCCTAAGACTCCTTTACCAAGATTTAAGAAAGTAAGTTTGCAAGAACTTATAGAATCTCTTAATATGGCTATAACCACTGAAAATAGAAGAATAAAAAAGCAAATCATAGTAAAAAATGCAATAAGAGAAAGCTCTTTTTCTTTGCCCCACAAAAAAATCAGTATAAAAGATAAAATTAATGAAGTTTACAATAAATTATTAGGTGTTTTTAAAGCAAAACCAGAAAAAAAGGTTTCATTTACAGAGTTTAATGTTTCAAAGGATCAAAAAGTCTTTTCATTTCTTCCTCTTTTATATTTAGAAGATCAGAGAAAAATATGGCTTGAACAACCAATTCCTTTTGAAGAAATTCAAATCTGGCTTAAAGAAGAATTTTTAAAAATTGTTCCTGATCCATTTTTAGATTTAAAAAACGAAGAAGATTTAGAAGATTTTGAAGATGTCGAAATCTTTGAAGAAACTCAAGAAGAAACTAAAGACTAAGAGTTAGAAAAATCAAGCTTTACTTGTTTAATAATATCTTCAATAAATGCTCCACATAAATCGCAGTTTTCTAAAGCAAACCCGTTTCCATCCCTTTTAATTTCTATATAATCCCCTTCAAGCTCTCTTCTTCTTTTTTCTTCAATTAATACTGAAATATGTCTTTCTTTTACAGATTCAAAAGTGGGATTCATTACATTTATTCCACATTTAGGACATCTATTAACATTATTTATCATTAATTTCATAATCTTTTTAAGTATTTACGTCTTTCTCTCGTCGATTTTTAGTGGAAAAACTTAAATATCTAAGATGTTTAAATTAGGTATAGGTGATTCTAAAGATTAAACTAAATTGAAAATTAAAGATCTTCCATCTTAAAGAAATGTTTAATACCTACAAAAACTTAAAAATCGAATGACTAAGATAGACTTACATATACATTCTAATCATTCTGATGGGGATTTTTCTCCAAAACAGTTAGTTGATTTTGTTTTAGAAAAAGGTATTCCTGCTATGTCTATAACTGACCATGATACTGCTACTGCAAATCATGAGGCAGAATCATACGCAAAAGATAAAGGAATTGAATACATACCGGGGATAGAGATTACAAAAAACAAGATAAATATGATAAATAAACAGCTTGTTGATTTTATTTTGGAGGCAAGAAAAAGAGGATTCTCAGATTTTGAAATAAAGAAAGTTTTAATTGATAATAAATGGGAAGAAAGAATAATTGATGAAGCTTTTAAAGAAATAAATTTAACTAATTTAAAAAAATCTAATATAAAAAATCAAGTTTGTATTTTCATATCTGATGATATTTTAAGCGTTTTGGAAAAAAGAGCAAAAAAGAACTTGATGAATTTAGAAGAACAAATACAAGATATTTTGAGAAGAAGTTGCGTGAGGAAAAAGACAACTATCCAACAAGAAAAGATTGATGATTTATTGGTTTCATGTTTTTCTAGACAAAGAAAAGGGAAAAAATAAATTAATCTTTTGCTAATTTTTCAAGTCTTTTTGCTTCTTTTTTAGCTTGTCTTTCAACTTGTCTTACTTTTCTTTGTTCTTTTAAAGCAGGAAGAGTATATTTTACATAATTATATTCATCAATTGCTTTAGCTAAAGTTCTATCTTGTTTGGGTATTAAATCTTTAAATTTTTGTTGCATGTCTTCTAAATACTCAAAATAATCTAAAGATGTTGTTTTTTTGAAACCATAAGCTTTTCTTATATAAGTATCCCACATAACAAAAACTTCAGGAACAGCTAAGTGCATTAATTTGGATGCTCCTGTATACTCAACCCCCTTTACTTCAGATAATCTAGAATAAATTAAAGCTATTTTATCATAAAATTTTGTAAGCTCAATATCTTTTATATTCTGATTATTAAACTGATTAAATGTTGGATTTAAATCATGTATAAGTCTTTCAAACTTGTTTATATCAAAAGTATTATTAACATATCTAAAAGTTGCAAAATTCCAAGTAGATAACATCATTAGATAAGCTTCTGTTTCAAAACCATTATCAATTAAATTTCTAAATCTAGGGTAAAGGCTTCCTCTCTTCTCAATTTTCTCAAACTTTTCCATTCCTTTATCAAATTGTTTTTGTGTTACCATAATTTATCTCTGAAATTTTATTTTAAAAAGTTTATCTAATAAAATTATTTTCTCATAACCAGATAAGAAGCTATAGCACTCGCTAATCCAATTTCTCCATCAACAACATATTCCAAACCAGAATTATAAAGAAAATTATAGAAGTTTCTTGCTCCTTTCCCAAATAGAAAACCATTCACATTTATTGTTGTTTTACAAATAGAATCACTAAATCCTAGTTTATTACATGCGTAAGCAACACCAGTTCCAATTGCAATTGAACTTGCAATAGTTAACCCTTTCTTTATTTTTTCTTTTTTTATTATTCTATCTAATTCCACTGATTTTTCTAAATTCATAATTTAGTTTAGTTTTTTAGGGTATTTAAATGTAATTTATTAGTAGTTAATTTAAGTAAAATTTATAATCCCTTATTTTATCATTGTTTTATGGGATTTGAAGAAGACTTATCAATAGTGAATAATAATATTAGATATCATTCTGGAAATAAAACAGGGGATTTGATAAGTAATAGAGATTTAAGAAAATTAAAAAAAGATATATGCCCAGAAGCAATTTCTTATCTTGAGACCATAATGTCTTTTCCTAATGTTTCAAGAATTTTAGAAATCGGATGTGGTCAGGCAAAAGCAATAAATGAATTTGCAAAAAAGAATAAGAATAAAACTTTTTATGGTTTAGATTTAGCTTTAGATAAATTTCATCTTAAGACAAGGGCAAATGTTAAATTAAAATTAGGAGATGCTCATAGTTTAGATTTTCCTGACAATTTTATTGGTTTAACCTATTCTTTTATGACTTTTCCATATATCTTAGATAAATTAAAAGCATTAAAAGAGATTTATCGAGTTTTACAACCAAACGGAGTTGCTATAATCGATTCTCCTCCAGAATATTTTTATCCTTCTGGAAGAAAAATAATTCCTTATTATGGAAAAAAAAGTGATGTGTTTTGGGCAGATTTTTCAGATAACTTGATTTTAATAAATAAAAAAGGGGATGGGGTAGACTGTTTAAATAGAAAATATAAAGAATATTATTGTTTTCCTTGGGATACTTGTTATTCTGACCCAATATTAAGTGTTTATGAATAATTTTTATAGATAATATTTATTGATAACTTCAAACAAAATTGAACTCTTCAAATTATTTATAAAACTAAAAATATTAACTTAATCATGAATGAAGAACATTTTATGTTAGTATCAATTGATGATGATGTAAAATCAAAGGTAATCGCAGATGTGCTAGGAAATAAAACTTGCAAAAAATTAATTTCTTATTTTACTCAAGTAAATGAAGCAAGTGAAAATGATCTTGCTCAAGCTTTGAAAATGCCAATTAATACTGTTGAATATAATTTAAAAAAACTTATTGAAGCAGGGTTTGTTCAAAAAAAGCAGAATTTTTTTTGGAGTAAAAAGGGAAAGAAAATAGTTATGTATGAGCTTACAAACAAATCAATAATTTTATCTCCTAAAAAATCAACATTAACAAAACTAAAATCAGTTATTCCTGCAATTTTATTTTCAGCTGTTGGAAGTTTTTCTATCTGGGTTTTTGAGAAAATAAACTCTTCTAAATTGTCTAATAAAGTTATCACAGAGATTGCAAGAGATAACACTCAGTTATTCCTAGCTAAAGCAGGTGAAGGAGCTCAAGTTGTTTCTCCTTCTTTAAATACTTCTTCAGTTTCTAATCTTATTTCTAATCCTCATTTATGGATATACTTTTTATTTGGATCAGTAGTTGCAATAATCATAATCTCAGTTTTAAACTGGAGAAAATTGTAATGAAAGGAGGTAAAAAAAGATGAAAGGAGAAAACAAATCAATTATAATAACTTCTATAATTTGCGGAGTTATATTGTTAGTAGCTCTTGCTTTTTTGTTCACATCTCAGACAAATAAAACTATAGAAAATGATAGCATAACTGTCCAAGGTGTTTCAATTGTAAACGTAATCCCTGATTTAATCTCTGTATACTTTACAATAGATACCAAAGGAGATACAAGTAAAGAAGCAAATGATTTGAACACAGGAATATTAGATAATTTTACAAAGAGTTTAATTGCAAATGGATATGATGAAAGTATTATTAAAACAGAAAATTTCAACATTTATCCTAATACTTATTGGGAGAATAACAAAATGAAAGAAGATGGTTTTAAAGCTACTCGTTCATTAAAAGTTGAATTAAATTCAACAGAATTTGATAAAATATCTAATATTATAGATTTAGGTGTAAATGCAGGAGCAGGAATAAGCTATATAAACTTTGAATTGAGTCCAGAGGCACAGAATAAATACAAAGCAAAAGCATTAGAACTTGCTGCACAAGATGCAAAAGTAAAGGCAGAATCTGTTGCAAGTGGATTTGGTAAATCTTTGGGAAAATTAGTTTCTGCACAAGTAAATGATTTTAATTACTATCCATTTAGAGTGTATAGTACTTCAGCTTCAGGAACAGGAATAGAAGATACAGCTTCTGCAAAAGAAGCAGTTGCATCAATAACACCCTCTGATCAAGATGTTACAGCTTCAATAAGCGCTACCTATAAGATGAGATAAAACTTATTTTATTTTATTTTATTTTTTTATCTTTTCTTTAAGCTTTGTAAATCTTTAAGTTTTATAAATTAAAAAATATTAATTGATTTATGAAAAAGAAAATTATAGTTAATGATTTAATGCAGAAAAATTATTTTTATTATTTAACAGAACCTATTGGAAAAAACTTTAATCCTGAATTCAAACCAGAATTAACTCCTAAACAAATGCTTAATTTAGGAGTTTTTGGAGGAAGGTATATGACAGATTGTAAAAAAGAATATCCCAAAGAATGGTTTGAAAAAGCAAAATTATGTCATGAATTTCATAATGCAAATTTAAATTTCTTTAAAGTTAATGCTTCACAGCCTTTAAAAATTTGGAGGAAAAATGAGTGGATTTACAAAGAAGACCCAAGAGGATGGTTTCAATGGTATTGTAGATATTATTTTGGAAGAAGGATAGAAAAAGAAGATTTAAGACAAATAAAAAGATGGAAAGCAATTCAAAGACACATTGCTGCACTAAAAAAAATTGTATTAAAGGAGACTTTTCATGCAGGCCTAAACAAAGACAAGCTTTATTACACTGGGCTTATGATTCTAGAAATATTTAATTATAATTTAAGAAAACTTTCTTTTCCGGTTTTCATATCCTTAACTTTAACTTTTCCTTTTTTAATTTCTTCTTCTCCTATAAAAATTACTTTATTTATATTGTAAGAATTTGCATATTCTAATGCTTTAGTTGGTTTACCATAGAAGATTACTACTTTTTCTCCTTTTTCCCTTAATGTTTTTGTCAGTTTAATTGCTTCTTTATCTTGGTCTAAAGATAAAACAAGGGTTTTTTCTTTAATTGGAAGAGGTTTAACTAATAATAAAAGCCGGTCTAATCCAAAAGCAATTCCTGTAGCTTGTGTTTCGTTTATTTTATAACTTCCTCCACCACAAATAGTTTCAGCTATTTCTTCAGTTTTAATTTCCCAAACATTTCCATTATAGTAAGATAATCCCCTAACTAAACTTGGTTGAAAATTAACTTTAATACCATAAAAAGAACAATATTTTTTGAGCTCTTCAAATTGAGCATAATTTTTGTACTTCTTAAAATAATTTTCTTGCTGCTTGAAGATTTCAACAAGTTTTTGAGCTTTGAATTTTTTCAAATTTTCTATCACCTCTTTTTCACTTAATTTATCTAATTTGTCTATTTCTCTCATTACTTGCTCTTTTTCTGAATTAATCCCTTCTTCATTCATTATTTCGTTAAGTAATGCTCTATTTCCCACATAAATTTCATTTTTTATTTTTAATGAGTTTAATACTTCATTAGCTGCTGCAAGAATTTCTGCTTCATCTTTTACATTGCTTCCCACAATGTCTATATCACATTGAGTAAATTGCCTAAACCTTCTTGTGTTTGTAGGTTCATCCCTAAAAACTTCTCCTATTTGGTATCGCTTATAAGGAAGTTTTTTATTTTTGGAAATTCGATCTAATTGAAATGTAAATTCGTATCTTAACGCTAAATCTCTGTTTCCTTTATCTTTTAATTTATATATTTCACTTACTGCTTCATCTTTTTTATTTTCTCCTTTAACAAATTCTTCACTTTCAATTATAGGGGTTTCTGCTGGTTCAAATCCATATTTTTCAAAAGTTGACACTATTAAATCCTTAACAATTTTCCTTTTTTCAGCATTTTCCCCTGTAAAATCTCTAAATCCTTTGACAACTTCGGTGTTCATTTTTTGTTAGTTAAACTAGCATTTAATTTATCAACTTTCCTTTTAATACCAAGAATAATATGTTTAATATTCCTTTCGTTTCCTAACTGTTCATCTTTTATTTTCCAAAATATGATCTTTTTTGCACTTTTTATTGAATGGTGATTAAATATTATTGAAGGTATATCATTTGCAGTTACAATAACTAAATCCGCTTTCTGAATATCTTGAATTTTTAAAGGTAGAGGTTTTCTGCTTAATATATTTACATTTAAAAGTTCTTTAGAAACTTTAACATGTGCTTTTGCTGGAGCTTCTCCCATAATTAAACCTCGACTAATCACTTTGATATTTCTATTTTTATTTATCTTGTTAAAGTATTCTTCAGCAATTCTGCTTCTAAATACATTGTATTTACATATAAATAAGATTTTCATTTTATTTTCCCCTTTTTTATTTTGATTAAAAATTTTTATAGTATAAAAAGGTAATGAGATTACTTAAATAAAATAGAGACAGTTTTTTCTAAAGATAAAGCCTGTTTGAGCTCAGTGCTAATCTGTGTTTGATTAGTATTTTTGATTAATTTTATTTTTCTTTTTCCAAAAAGGGGGGTATTTCTATACCCAAAAACTTCAACTTTATTTGGGGTATCCATTCTATAAACTAAGATGCCATTTTTCAGTTTAATCTCATAAGGGTTACTTAACCTTGTTTCATCGTCAAATCCGGGCCATCCATGATCAAAGAATTCTTCTCTTGACATTGTGGGGCCTAAAGAATGTACTGCACAGTCATATAAGATATAATTATTTTTCATAAGCTTCATAAAAAGTTTTTATTTATAAAGATTGTGTAGTAGAGAAATATTGTTATATTAAGGGCGATTGGGGAGAATCGAACTCCCGTCATGCGAGCCACAGTCGCACATTCTGCCACTGAACTACAATCGCCATTGAAGACAACTTAATCAAAGATTAACTATAATAAACTTACTTTAAAAAGGTATAAAAACATTACTGGAAGGATAGTTTTTTAAATTTTAATTGTTCTTTAATTTAGATGCAAACATTAAATCTTGTAAAGGCAATAATTGAATATAGAACAAAATATGGGAAAAAGTATTTGTTATTACAAAAAGCTCAAGACAAATTTTTTAAAGAAAATGTTGGAAAATGGGAATGTTCTGGGGGATTAATAAAATATGGTGAAAGTTCTTTAGAAACAATTACTAGAGAGGTAAAAGAAGAAACAGGATTAGAATTTGAAGTTGTTAAACAGTTACCTCATTTAAGTATGAAAAATGAAAATTATGATAGCCAATGTGATGTTTATTTAATCAAAGCACACTCAAATAAGGTTAAAATTAATCCTAATGAACATTTAAGGTATAAATGGGTTAAAGCCAAAAGTATAAATAAAATGGATTTAGTCCTTTATGCTAGTCTTCTTTTAGAATTCTTTAATAATTCAGAAAAATATCTTTAAAAACTTGTAAAAATTTATGATTTTATGAAAAAACAATATGAACTTTTAGCACCTGCAGGAGATTTTCCAATGCTTGTTGCTGCTGTAAATGCAGGAGCAGATGCAGTATATTTTGGATTGAATGAATTTTCTATGAGAGCTAATGCTAAAAATTTTAATATAAAAGATTTAGATAAAATAAAGGAAATATGTAACTCATAAAATGTTAAAAAATATTTGACATTAAACACTATTATTTACAATAATGAATTAAAAAATATAGAAAAGATTATTAAAAAGATTAAAGATAAGGTTGATGCAGTTATCTGTTGGGATTTAAGTGTTATTGAACTTTGTAAAAAATATAGGATACCTTTTATTATATCTACACAAGCTTCAATTGCAAATAAAGAAGCAGCATTGTTCTACAAAAAACTTGGAGCTAAAAGAGTGGTTTTAGCAAGAGAACTAAATTTAAAACAAATAAAAGAAATTTCAAAGTTGGTTGAAGTTGAATGTTTTTGTCATGGAGCTATGTGTGTTTCTGAATCTGGAAGATGTTTTACTTCTCAATTCTTATTTAATAAATCTGCGAATAGAGGCGAATGTTTACAACCTTGTAGAAGAAGTTATATTATTAAAGATGAAGAAGGAAATGAATTAAAACTTGAAAATAACAAAGTAATGTCTGCAAAGGATTTATGTACTTTGCCATTTATAAAACAAATGAAAAAATCAGGAATAACTTGTTTTAAAATAGAGGGGAGAAATAGAGATGCAAGATATGTGGATAAAACAGTTAGAATTTATAAAAAAGCTTTAGAAAAAAATCTTAATGAACAAGAAATAAAAGAAGGTTTGGAAGAATTAGAAAAAGTTTACAATAGAGGATTTTCTTCTGGATTTTATTTAAAGCTTCCTACTTCTGATGATTTTGCAAGTAAAGAAAATAACTTGTCTAAGGAAACAAAAACTTATGTTGGAAAAGTTTTGCATTATTATAATAAAATAAATGTGGCTGCTGTAAGATTATTTTCAGATTTAAAATTAAATGATAAAATAATCGTAATAGGAAAAGAAACTGGAATTGTTGAGACTATAGTTGAATCAATGCAAATGAAAGGTAAATCTATTCAAATAGGAAAAAAGAATCAAGAAATTGGAATAAAAATTAAAAGTATATTAAAGAATAATGACGAAATTTATAAAATAATAAAAAAATAAAAGAAGATAAAAAAATAAAAAAATTCTTCTTTTTTAAACAGAGGACAACTCATAGGTTCTAGTATTCTGACATCTTTGTTTTTGTCCAGAATCATCTAAAAAGTAAGGAGTTACTTCTACTGACTTTATCTTAATATCTGAACTATATGCAACTGTCGTGTTTTGACTAGACACTTTTAAGCCAACTAATGCTGGAACATTTCCAACAACTTCGAATGGTCCTTTCTTTGAGAGAGATTGCTTTGAAGTTGTATTATAGGGCACATAAACTAATTCAACTCCGGCTAAATCTTCATCAGAACCGGCTGTTTGTCTATCTAAACTAGATGTACATAACCAATATCCAGTACTATTTTCACAACTCAAGCTTGTTGGTTCAACAACAGCTGTCAAACATTTGTTTCCTGATGTTACTCCTTGACTCTGATTTTTGATTAAACCATTTATTACACTCCAAACAACGCCAATTGCTACAATTGACAAAAGTACAATTATAAGAGTAACAACAATGTCAGACAAACCCTTTTTATTGCTTATCAT
>Ga0172375_10002020_pt1 | contig 32101 bp, 49 predicted proteins | sample LakKiv1m_FD_114537 | JGI IMG/M metagenome (GOLD analysis project Ga0172375, IMG submission 114537) | Freshwater microbial communities from Kabuno Bay, South-Kivu, Congo - kab_092012_11.1m | ecosystem: Environmental > Aquatic > Freshwater > Lake | place: Democratic Republic of the Congo... | reverse complement strand
TTCAGTTTTAGGCGATGTGTATAGTTACCCAGGAGACAGCCTCGCTGAAGCGTGCTTGAATGCACTGATCCTGCAGAAGCAATAATTAAGGAACCCATCCAAGAGACAGTCGTTCTGGCCTTGAGTGACACTCCGCCAGCTAAAGCAGGCGGCTTGTAGCTCTCGGGTGAGGCTACGATGACTAAAGAAGAAACAAAGGCGCTGCAAGACTTAAATTATAATGAGTAAGGAGGTTACTGTGATAACATTACCAGAGGCAAAGATGATACGGGAATTAATCCAACTGGAAATAGCCGCGCAACAAGAGGGAATAGAAGTTGGAGAAGATGGCTATCTCGGCAATAGTAACAGAGAGCAGAAGCAGGCAGACAAGATGTGGGAGACATTCTTTAGACTTTGTGAGCTAAAAACTTCCGAGAGTATATTAAAGTGAACATAAATATCAAGAAGGCCGTAGCAAAGTTCCTAAAGAGAAAGGAGGCTATATGAAGTTCACAGACATGAATGAGGAGAATCGTCTATTAGCCATAAACCTAATAGAACGATACGGCGGGAAGGTGAATATGTACTGTGAAGATGGAGGGTTAAATATCGAACTCCCAGATGGCGTCGTTAAGTGGACTCTGGTTGAGGCTTTGGCCAGATCCTTTGGGTTGGAACTGGTAGGATTATACTTCCAAACATGGAACAATAGATACGCGGGTCATTTCAGAATTACTATGCCAGAAATAGCAAGTTAAATAGGGGGCAACTATGTTAACTAAAACAGAGCTTGAACTGATAAAGAATCCAAAACTTCAGAAGCTGTTTAAGGAGAAGATGGGAAAATACCAGAAGGGCGACCGGTTTATAACTCCTGAGGATCACGAATATATCTTTTTGAATATATCTACCGTGGCACCATCTTGTTTACGCGTCCCGGATATTGTGTCAAGAGATAGTACCAAACCAGAACGAGGCCTGCTGGGGATGATAGGCGACTTTGACTATATAACTTTTTGCAAAGCAAATGATGGTAAGACGCTTTGTTCTTGCACAAAAGAGCATAGATACATATATAAATATGGTAATACAATGGTAGAAGCTTTATTAAGAATTCTTTTAGACCAACAGCAGCAGAAGGAAACAACCGATGACATATCTAAATAATAACAAGGAGGATAAAAAAATGGAAGATGTAAAGATGGCGGAAGTAGTAACGGATTTGGTGGACAATAAGATAACCCTGAAAGCGGTTGAAATTGAGGAGTTCTCGACTAATGGCACTATCCGCAACCAGGCATTAATGGCCATGAAAGAAAACGCATCAAAAAGTGGTGCTGTACAAGTCTTTATGTACAGGTTGATGAAACAGTTGTCGGCTATAGTAACAGAAATGCAGGAGCAGAGAAAGAGTTTGATTGAAGATTATGCATTAAAAGATGATAAAGGCCAACCAATTAATGCTGAAGGTCCCTATGTCCTTTCCGAGGAGAATCAAAAGGTGTATGCTGAACAAGTGGCTTTAATCTCTGCAGATTCAGAGGAAGAAAGAATCAAACTTGCATCATTGCTTGCGGAATCATTATCTGATAAAGATCCGGAAGGCAAACCAATCAGAGAGAAAACCAGCATGGTCAAGATTGACCCCGAAAAGCTTTCCCAGTTCAATGAAGCCTTTTCTATATTTATAGATCACAATTACAATCTTTCAATCGCTCCAATGCAGATTAAAGGCGAGCTTCTTGATTCTTTAAATAAGAATGCTAAGGTCCCTATTCTTGTTGACCACATGCTGATTCTGGATAAATTCTTCACCTTTGTCTCATAATTGGGAGCCGAAATGGATAAGGTTCAAATTGCATGGTATCACTCACGAATTATTCTCTGGCGAGAAACAAAAGAACAGAAGGAGAGGAATAAAATTCGGAATGAAATATTCATAAACATGGAACCTTATATGGAGAAATGGATTTCATCCATTCTGGCGAACAAGAAAATCTATTGGAGCCATGAAGAAATCAGGTCAAAAAGTTGGGACTACTTTTTGGCCTGCCTTCTTTCTTATAAGCCAGAAAAAAACATCCCTGTGCCGAATCATTTCTATTCTTACACCAGGTTCTACATTGCAAATGATATAGCGAAGAAAGAACCGAATAACAATTCGGACGACATTGACGGCCATCCCGAGAGGGAGAAATACCCTGTCTATGATCATCTTCAAGAATTACTGATATTTCGAGGAATGCTCTCTCCCCCTTACGATATGATATTCGATGATTCTGTTATGAGTATGGTCCCTAACAGAAGCGACAGGGTAGCACGGGAAAAGGAAACAGGCATTGGATACCACCGATATCACGAAGCAAAAAAAATATTCAAAGTAGTAGTTCAATTTCTTTTATTAAAATAAAGATGATTTTGTCTAAAGCAGGGTATAATAAAATTGAAAGAAGCCAAAGATTATAATATTGTCTGGTCGAAGAGGATCTTCTCATGAAGCTTAAAGATGCTAATCTCTGCCTTGATTGCGAAGAAGTTTTTGATAGAACAAATATCCATGCTTGCCCTGCCTGCGGGAACAGGCATAATCTATATCTGGCTCCAATTCTGGATCGAAAGGAGGATCTAAAACATGAAATATCTACGCTTTGCTCCAATTCTGGATCGAAAGGAGGATCTAAAACATGAAATATCTACGCTTTGCTCCAATTCTGGATCGAAAGGAGGATCTAAAACATGAAATATCTACTAACTCTTGTCCTAAGCTTGGTATTAGTGTTTCACTTAATAAACATTTCGCAACTGATAACCCCTGTGCACCAAATTTCATCCCGGCAGGCATTGCAAAACGCCGCCATCTCAGTCGGGATGGGAGATCCGGGAGAGGAAGTGGTAAAGGCGATATTATTGGCCTCTCAACAAACTGGGTTATCACAGAATCTTCTAATGGCTTTAATGTTTACGGAGAGTTCCTTCCAAAGGCAAGCGGTAAGCAGCAAGAAGTATCAAGGGTTAATGCAGATCCCGTGGAAGATACATTGGGAAGATGCAAATACTTTAACCGGTGCAAGGATACTTTTGGAAAAATTATCGATTGCGAAGGGAAACGTGAGAGATGCCTTAGTGTTGTACAAGGGATGGAGGCTAAACGACAAGAAGGGCGAGTATGAGGCCGATAAGGTTCTCACCTTATCTCGTAAATTAAAAGAGACCCAGATATAAATAGAAAAGGGGATAGAATTATGGCCACTCTTGTACATAAAAAATCACTACAGGAATTCTTAAAGGTTGGTGCTGCACTCCAAAATCTTATGAATCTTCCAAACATCGACCAGAAAACCGTTTATTGGCTGGACCGCAATATCAAGAACTACAGAAAGGTTTATGATAGATGGTGCAGCATCGTTGATTTAACCAGAAAGAAGTATATGGAAGATATTCCGGGGTATGCTTTTGTCCCTCCCAAATTTTACAAACAGTTTAAAGAAGAAATTACCAAAGCCCTCGATTCTGCCAAAGAGGTGGGTTATAATGATAAAGTATTTCAGGCGATCTTCAGTCAATTCGAAATTAAAACAGATCATCCTTCCGTCAAAGGTATCCCAATCGAACAGGAGATGGAATACCGGGCAGAGATTCAACGGAGAGCCGATGAATTTGATACTTCTTGGGAGTATTATCCTATCGCTAAGCCTCCCGGTCTGGACTCTATCGTTTTGCAACGCTTGAACGCTAATGATCAGATATCTCTGAATTTCTTGTTTGATCATTCAACCCATATTCATCTTGTGTAAAGGAGTTGATATCATGGCTTTATTTCATTTCACATTTACTAAAGAGATATTTTACCGAGTTGGATTTTATTTTCTCATCCTTTTTTGGATTGGCCTTTCGGCGGGGAGCTACCTAACCTATAAATATGTCCAATTTCGTCTCAAAGAATCCATTGAGCTTGGTGCGGTGCTTATGAACAACAAAGTATATGAGATAAAAGAAAGGCCCTAAATATCTCACTTTCGACGCTCAGGCTTGGCTCAAAAAGGGGATTGGACAAGCCTGAGCATATTAATCGAGAGACTGATTATTTCTTATTGTCTGCAAAACTCTGCAATGCCTTGCCTCCAATAGCAGCAGCAACAAGTAAAGCATTGTTTAATCCAATATCTGTAAATTTATCTGTCAAACATTCCCAAGTCCAAACTGCCATAACATTTATACAAACCATAAAAGAGGTAATCCGCATCATAGAAATAGATTTATCTTCACTGAACATTGACAACAGGAAGTTTTTTATCTGTTCCATTCTTCGGTCCCTCCTCATAGCATTTAAGTGTTGATTCCAGCTTTAAGACATAATCAACAACAGTAACAAAATTGTCAATGAACTGTTGCTCCGTCGATGGTTGACTTAGGACCGGCCTCGACGGGGGAGGACAATACTTTGGAGTCAACGGTTGAACTACCGGGCAGCTGCTGCATCCTAATACCGGAATTAAAATAATCAGTGGTAGCAACCACAGCCTTACGAATCTTTTCAAGTGCATCTTTATCTTGTGGGGTTCCACAATCAACACCTCCTACAGGTCGATCTACTGGTACTTCTTTGACTATCTCTCTAATTGTCGCCGTTTTCTTTTCAATAATCCGCTCTCTCTGCTTCAAAGCTTTAATGTCCTCAATATTCTTTTTATACGCTTCCACTTGAACATCAAGAACTAAATTTCTTTGAGTCAACGTCTCTATAGAAGCTTTGTTTTTAGTAAGTTCAATTTTTTGCATGAGAATATACCCGGCACCAAGAGTAAGGACACAGGCCAAAGCGACCAAGATCATATTTTTCGGATTTAAAAACCAAGTCCAAGGTATCATGTTAAGACCCCATAATCTTCAGTGACAGTCAAGGTAAAATGATCGACGTTTTCTGTGTATTTCAAAAAGGTCCTAAATGTATTCCCTGAATTAAGAACCGCCCTGTCGCCATTCAACTTGCCAATAGTAGAGCCTAAGAGCTGGCAGCCCAAAGAATCATGCTCAGTATTGCCAGCATGAAACAATAAGTATTTGTGTCCATCGACATTATCCTTTTCTGGTTCTACGATTTCAAAAGTGTTGGGCCATTTAGACCCATGAAATCTCCTGCACTCGTACTCGCCATTTGGAAGGAAGAACTTCTTTTCATCTAAAGAATCCGGCGCAAGAGCAAAACATTTAAAAGCTCCATCATCAATAGAAAACTCAGAAATCACTCCATCATTACCAGTCATTATCCTGATTAATGTCGCTTGCATAATTTACTCCTCCTTAGAATAGTTGAGGATCATTAAGATGGTCCTCGCATATTTTTCTTAACTCCTCTTCTGTCCGATAATACTTTGAACTGCCCCATTGTTTATCAATAGACTCCTTGTCCATATTCTCTATCCTCCATCTTAAACAGCGAGGAATAAGAACCGGATCGGCTGCAGTCCAATGCGCACCATTTAAGCACACCTTTGACTCTTGAATCTGATAGTTTGCTTCTAAATAATGATGGCCAATCTGCCATCTAATCCCGCACCCTGCCTTTATTACAGAGGGTTTACAATAAAGCTTATTTATCCCCGTTTCCCGATCTGGATCACCATAACGCCTTAACCAGATAGGCTGCAAGGACGCATCAAGATCCATCTCTGTTTTATTCCGGTAAACCTGCCACATATTCGCATAAACTACATTGCCAACAACATCACCAAGAAAATCGCGCATGCTCCTGTTTTCAGAGGGGAATAAAAATTCATCAGCGTCTGCACAAATTATCCAACCAGAAGGAATGCTAAGAGCTTCTTGATTCATACGATCTATTGCAATCCGGTTATTGTATACTTGATTCGGGTAGTCACACTTCACAATACGAGCATTTTTATATTGAGAAATGATCTCTTCTGTCTTATCATCCGTTTTACTGTCAAGGAAAATAACTATCTCGTCAGCAAAAGAATAATGTTTGAGAAAAAACGGAGCAAGAATCTCTTCATTGTACCACTTTGTGAGAACAGTTATTTTTTGCCCTCCCTCTTTAACTATAAGACCAATGCCCATCTGACCAGGCTTCTGATCAGGACAATCATAATACTTTCTAAAGGTTATGGTCGTCTTTTCTCTCTCCAGTTCCACCAATTTCTGCCAATAGTAATTGACCTCGCTAACGTCGGAAGCCCAACGTACAAGATGAATATCGTGAAGAGCAACAAGATGCGAGGCCAAGGGCTCGTACATCTGATAATCCTGTTTAACCTCATGGAATAAATGGCCGCCATCGATAAACAAGAGATCTACAGACCGGCCATTAAGCATTTCCTTTAATCTTTTTAAAGTTTCAGGATCGTGAGAATCCCCAAGGATATCTGGTCCCCCTTGAGGATTAATATCAATGCTAATATGGGTAGCACCCATCAGCTCCTCATAGAATCTCTTCTGACCATTATAAGCTATGCCAATCTCAACAACAATAGGATTAATGATTCCACGAGCTTTAAACACAGTATCAACAAACAGAAGAAAGTTCTTAAACTCACCCCTGTTTTGCAAAAGTCTCCCCGTCGGACGTTCAATAGCAAAGCCTATCTCATCAGCAAGTAGTGTGAATTTCTCTAAGTCCATTTCTTCTCCTAAAATAGTTGCAAATCATTAAGGTGTGAATCACACTCTTTTCGAATCATCTCTTCAGTAAAGTTCTTAACTCCCCACTTATTCTTCTTATTCTCTTCAGAGAGCCTCTTATCATTAGACGCATTCCTTTTAATCCATTGCTCAACATCCGCTGTCTGCCAATGAACTCCATCCCAGGATTCGGAATTCATCTTGACTAAAGGATTTGGGAGAATAGATTGCTCTCCTGCTGTCCATCTTACTTTTGCAGAGGGCTTGACAATTGTAGGCTTAGAGTAGTTCTGTCCCATGCCAGGCCAGATACGATACTCCCCACCATGCCTTCTTTGAAATACAGCAGGTTTAGAGGGATCAAGATCTGATTCAGAGTTATGCCTATACACCCATCGATACCAGGTGTTAATGACATTGCCCGTAGCTCTGGAGAGGACTTCCCTTGGGGATTCAAAATTATATGGAAAGGTCAATTCGTCAGCATCCGCCCGAATAACCCAGTCATAATCAGCCAAAGAAGCTGCCGCATTGGACATCATATCAGAGAGTATTCTATCATTAAGGGTCTCGCCATTGCTAACCATGACCAGTTCCGCTTTAGGAAAAGTTGGAACAATTTCTCTACTCCTATCAGTAGAAGTTTGCTCAAGAAATACAATAATCTTATCCGCAAACTCAGAATAGTGGGAAAGAAAGAAAGGCGCGAAGAACTCCTCATTAAACCATCTTGTAATCACGGCAATCTTCATTTTAACCCCTCTTTTACTACAATGCCTATCCCTAAAGGACGGCCATTAAAGGCTGTCTCTGGACGGTCATTCGGATGCTGGATCTCGAACCACTTATCCTTTGAGAGTTTTTTGTAATCTGACCACCACCGCATTACATCGACAGATTCTTGGGGAACAATCTTGGGGGTAAAAATATCATGAACTCCAATAAGGTGCTGAGTCAAAGGATAGTAAGCATCAAAATCGCCTTCCACCCCATTGTATGTATGAAGACCGTCTATAAATAAGAGATCTATCTTTCTTCTCCCCAAAATAGTTTTCAACTGTCTAATCGTACTACTTGCTGTAGAATCCCCTTTTATGGTTGCAGAGGACTTCGGGTCTATATCAATACTGTAGTATTGGGCATCAAGAAGTTGTTCATAGAATCTTTTCTGCATACCATCAAGAATCCCAATCTCTACAACCACAGGCCGAATAACTTTCTTCTTATCAAGATATTCCTTACTAAACCGGAGGAAATCCATAAACTCAGGAGGATTCTGGTTAAGTCTCTTCCCTACAACCGAACCATCTAAGTTTACCTGGGACAACAACTTCTTAAACTCTTCTTCAAACACCTTCTTATCCATAGTAATCCCCCATTTCTCTTAAAAACAGTTTATAATAGTCTACATTGTCATACGGTAAAGCCTCTACCATTATTAGCCTGGTTATAGCCTGGAAATAATTGGCCTCCATTGAGTTGCCGGCAAGATGCATAATTTCCTTGCACCACCTATCGGCATTCAAGTATAGAGGAATCTCTTCTTTAAAATCTTTGAGAAGATTATGCTCATTCCTCTCCTGATATACATTAGGGCTTGCGAATATAGCCGATCGATTCATTGCCCACAGACAGGGCTGCACAATATATCCTCTAAGAATATCTGTCACACGCCCCGGGACCCCAACCGGGAGAAACATCAGAGGGAAAGCTTCTTTCTTCCATAGGGTAGCTTGCGAATTCATGGGGCAGAATGTATTCTTGTCCAGGATGAAGTGTCTATCCTCCTCAAATATGGTGCCATCTCCATTGGTCAGGCGGTAAATAGCATCCACATCAGGGTCACGGTCGGCGAGAAACTGAGCTACAGACCAATCATTACTCCCAACACCAACACCTGCTGCAGAGGTGCCTATATACTGCAGAGGATACCCTCTGGGCCAACAATCACAGCTCCCAAAGTACTCATACATATTCGCCCAGTTTGTAACGCTACTAACTCTGTTCAAAGAACCCGGTTTAAAGGCCATTAGAGAGGCAACAAGAGAGTTGAAATCCTCATAGGGGGTATTGTCGTCATCCGACTCAAAGATGAGGTCTGCGCCCTCTCTAATAGCGTAGAGATAGCCAAGGTTTTTTCTTTGATAACAATTCCAGGGAATCTGAGAACTAAAGACAGGGAATAGCTCCTTCTGATCATCAAGGCTTAGGTATTTGACGTCTTCATTATGCCACTCCTTGGGAGTCTTCTCATCTCCTACTACAATGACCTTCCACCCAGGGAGATGTGCAAACTTCTCGATAGCCTCAGAAGGTTCGTTAACAGTGGTTATAACGATAAATTTATTCATCTAATCTTCTCCAGCACATCAAGGTATTTTTGATAATGCAGAGGAATCCATTGTTTAAGCAAGGTTCTATTCTTATCGTCAACTCGGCCGCGATATGATTGAGGCTTATGTCCTACCCCAATGCCATCTCTCCCAGGCAAGCCTTTCATCCCGACATATAAAGGAGAACCATTATCAACAAAAAGGTCAAAAGGAATCTTAGCGGAAGATCTTTGACTTGCTTGAACGGCTTTCCAGAGTTGGTCGTCAAGCCAACAGGTCCCCATCCCTTTCTCTATGCAAGAATTGAAATTTGGAAGGAATTTATCTGTGAATCCAGTCTGAGCGAGAGAAGCATGTTCCTTATTTTGATGAACTTCATATCCTCCAGTAGGCAGGTGATAATATTTACTACATCCTATACCAACTACGGCCACAGGCTCAAGGTGTTTGGACATAACTTCCAGATACTGAGGAGCATAATACTCATCATCCTCCATGATGAAGATCTGATTGCCAGCAATGTATTTGACGGCCTCTTTTATATTCTCCACAAGAGTGAACTTGTGGTCTGTAAGCTGAGGCTCACGTCTAACATACTGTGCAAAAGAGGGGAGAGAATCTATATTAAATTTCTCTCTTTTGCCATCATCCACGACAATCCATTGATCTGGTTTAACTGTTTGCTGATTGATCCAAGACAGACAGAGTTTAAAAGCAATCTCCCTATCTCCAGTAGGTGTGATCACCGAAATCATTTGTTCTCCTTTATAGTCGGAGTTATGCTCTAACAGTTATCTTTGTGATGGGGGCCACTCAAACTCCTGTTAGAGCACTCCTCCGTTATTTGCCTGCAAATAAATATGTAACGACGTTTAGACTCTGGAGACTGAATAAACCGAACATCCCCCCAATACTCATTCAATTTCCTATGCCACTGATCCTTATTTAACTGATTCATGGAAAGCTGGTAACCGCAACGAAAATCATCCATATCATAGGCTTCAAAGATTAAATTGCTACAGGTTCTACTAATTTCAGAAAGGATTGGATCAAGCATCTTTGGCTTGATATTCATTAAGGCATTGATACACAAGCCCCACTCTGTTTTCTCTATCTCTGGAGGGAGATCTTGAAGGTCAGCCACTGTAAACTTTAGATAAGGGCCGAGTAAGCTTCTTGGCTCAGGGTCTAAGGCGTTGGAAGCTATGTCTATCATACTAAAGGAGTAGTTTTTGCCACACTTTAAAAGATTTACCTCTACACGGCCTGTTCCAGACCCGTAATCGTTGATTTTTGTCCCCGGCGGGATTATCCCTTTGATTAACTCTGACATTCTCAATGCCGTAGAGCCTTGTCTGAAATTGCCCCTGTCCCAAATTAATTCAAATAGCTTCTGATGTTCTTTATCCATTTATTACTTCCCCCAAAAAGTGAAACTACTCCACTAACCAGTCAAGGGATGGAGAACCTAAGAAATTCTTTGTCCACCCAGACATTGAACGAACACAACTTTCTACAATAATTTTCTTTTTCTCCCATCCTATTCTAAATTGATTATAAAGATGACCTTTATTATTCCCTCCTTCTAAGGGGCACCCGCAGAGGATCATCTTGGTATATCCAAATTGAATCCCAGCTAAAGCCCCAAGAAGGGCAGAAGATCCAGATGGCTTCTCAAAAGGGATAATAACATCTACTCCAGCGGCTTTCTCATGCGAAATTATCTGACAATCAATAAGCTTTCTTTTGTCTATCTGGGATAAAATATCCACAAGATCCTCTTTATGGTATGTAGCTACATACTTCCAATTAAATTTTAATTTCACTGCATCTTTACCAACAGCAAGGTAGTCGCATTCATTAGCAATGAGTAAAGACGCCTTCTCGGCTTCCTCTACTGCATCGGTGTGACAACCTACTATCAGCAAAGGATTCATACCAAAGGAGCCTCCGGCCATACAATTGGAGTCCCAATGGTTGTAATTTGAGACGTTATCCCTCTCAGAGCTTCTCGATATGTTCTGCATTCCTGAATTTGCTCTGCCGTCAACCTTGTGTCTGGAAGCTGAGTCCAATCATACTTATAAAGAAGATCATTTCTCTTTTGCTCTATCTGAACTACAAAATCCGAAAAAAGACTAAATTCAATGTATTTCTGCCGACTGTTGTTTACAAAACATCTCATTACCCATCCAAGCAGGGATTGCTCTTCTCTCATCTGCTGCATCTGCTGTTCAGATCCGTCATAATCAACATACTTTACTTTCATGCTCTCCCCCTATGAAAAACATTCGAAAATAACCGCACCATTTCCACCAGCCCCGCCATGGGTTGCGCCACCCCAAGTTCCCCCGGTGCCTCCGGCCCCCACAGTATAGGAATAAGAGGATGCAGGGGACTCTACATAAAGTTCAATATATGCTCCTCCACCTCCTCCCGACCCCGAAGGAGCAGCGAGTTGGTTTGAATACCCTCCTCCTCCACCAGCTCCCATATTTCCATCGTTTCCGTTCGTCTGAACAGTTGGGGTTGTTGCTATATTCTGCCCCCCAAAAAACCCGCTGGCTCCTCCACCTCCCGAAACTCCATCGTTCTGCCCAACTGCCCCAGCGGATCCAATATGAGAAAGAGACAAGTAAGGAAGAACCGTCGAATCTGAAATAGTGCCACCATCCCCCACAGTGCTATCTGACATCCCTCCAGTTCCTCCACCAGCGATTATATCGACGGCAGCGATAACAATCTTTGAATACCCTCCTGAAGTTGCTTCGGTTTGCCCTCCTGCCTCAGGGAGGGATATCCCTCCCCCTCCGCCAGCTCCAAAAATTGCAACTTTTAAGGTTGTAGTCCCGGTGGGAACAGTATATGTCCCGGAACCAGGAGCATCGTAAATTGTTATCAACCCACCAGTAGCAGGTATTGTTACTACAGAAGCATTATTGCCAGAATCATCAGTAACGGTAACACCAGAACCAGTAAAATTTAAATTAGTTCTTTGAGTTAATGCTGATCCTTCGTCTTTTATTGTATGACCGCCTTCGCCAAAAATTAGAATATTGCCAAGCTTTGTAACAAGATCATTATAGGTGTCAACTGAAGTGGCATCTTCGATCTCAATGCCTTTACTGGACATCATCGCCCCAAAAGCAGACACAAATGTACTCAACTGATAAAAAAGCTTGTTATGAAGCTGTGATGACGCAACTCCGGTCTGGACTCCCCCAGCCCTCTGGGTAGAAGCATCGTATGTAGCATCATCCATCATATTGGTCTTACCAGTATCGAATTGTTTGAAATTATTTGCTGACATTTATTCCTCCTTCTTTTTATACAAGCCAATTTGCCTCATCGTAACCCGCATACGAAGTAGTTTCGAGATCGTACGCAAATACCTTGCCAAGCCATGCAAAGTTTAAAAGAACCCCCTGTGGTCGGGGGATAATCATATCATTTTGAATCATTTCTTGAACGATCGCTTCAAGCTCTCCCCCAATGACCGAAACAGTCATTGACATATCAAAGTTATCCACAATGGAGATAAGGGTATCAGGGAAAATTTTCTGCCATTTGCTTTCAATACTCTGAATCTTCCCATCCCAATGATTAATTGCTACTTTACACTTGAGAACCAATCTATAAAGTTCATCATCCATAATAGGATTTGAGGGAGAAGAGGAAGGCTGAAAAGAAAGAGTTCTATTTTGTCCTACAATTTCTCCAATAATATCAAGCTGATTACCTACTGCATAGTCAATATCAAAATCCCCACAAAGAGTTCTTGCTACATCCCCCACGGAATTCAAGACTCCGAACAAAAACTCTCCCCAGAGTAAAAGATTCGAAGACATTTGATACTGGGAAGTAAAAAGCCCATTGTAATAAGAAACCGCTCTCGAATTGTCTGGAGACAAAGGCTCTACCGGCATACCAACCTCACGTTACATTAATAGTAATATCCGCTATATCCCCAGACGTTGTTTGATAATAATCCAATTCAATATCTGTGGATCCCATACCCCCTGGAGAGATTCCTGCGACCAAAGATGTAATAGAAAACATAGGCTTTGCCAAGTCAGGGGTAACAGAAAGCGCTACACTGTAAAGGGCAGAAATGGTTAAATCCTCTCCTATACTTAAGCTGTTGAGATAGCTTGCAACCGCAGATTTAACTGCATCAGTTGTCACAGATGTATAACCGTAAATCTGTTTAACCCCAATCTCTACGTAAATGGGAACATAATCAGGGCGGTAAAAATTAATCGTTGTCACGATTAAAGTAACAGAATCTTCTACATCATGGTGAACCGCATAAGAAGGTTCCGGTGATGTAGCTACGGGATTCATCTGACACCCAATCCCCCTGTTGGCCCAAATAGCGGTAGCTACATCTTCATCGGTTCCTCCTTCTACTACACAAGAAATAGAATGTGGAGGCAAGCCATCAGCATCCGGGGTTCCAGTCGGGTTCTCTTTCACTGTTAATCTGGAAACATTGTCAACTGCTGAAAGAGCCGCCCAAGTTCCTGACACCAAATTCATCGATGGCCTTGTTACAGAAGCCGACTGCCGTGATCGTAACTCTGCATCCGTTTCAACTGGGGCTCCTTCTACCGCTGCAGAAGGATTTGTGACGGAAGTCCATCCCGCTTGAGCAGTAACAATTCGGACTATTGTCCCGGCAGTAGCAGAAACAGCCCCCAGAGTCGCACAAATAGCCGTAACTTCTTTATACCCATAAGCAGGGGACCCTGTAGACTCCAAAGTGACCGTAGAAGGTAGGCCCCATTGATAACCTGCCTGATCTTGGACAATGCCATTTACTACTGTCGCGCCTATCGTCCCGGTTAACCCTACAATACAGGTAGAATAAGAAGCTTGCTTTCTCTCTATACCATTTAGCTTTACTATTTGATCTAACCCGGAGCCTACCGCCGTGAGAGGACCTCTATTGTTATAAACATACTGAAGAAGCATGCTTATATCATAGAGCATCAACGCAAATACAGAGAGCTCCTGATAATCTGTGGAATCATTCTCTAAATATATGTCGCTTCCGTGAATAGTCTTTTTGGCATCAATCAAATACTGAAGAATGTCAGCATAAGTGGGGACTGTAAGTCCGGGCACTCCTATGGTTGGGGCAGCATATGTCATTTATACACCTCCACTTGCTACGGTAATTACTCCAAATTCTGTATCTATTACCGCTTGGCAGCTATACTGCCTTGTATTAGGGTCAAACTGAGACGTAAACTTTGTTATCTTTTTAACATAGAGCGTCTCTTTAATCCGCTTTTGAATCAACTTATCGGGAATAGATTTATCCACTCTAACCCGACCAAGAATTTTCTGGAATAAAGGAAGGCCGTCAAGAGTATTTTCCCACCACTCACCATAAAGATTCTGGAGCCTACTCTTGACAATCTGAAGCATCGCATCTTGATCAGTCAAGTAGTCATTCCTCCCATTCCCATAAACAGGATCCCAATTGTCATCTAATCTCCTCACTCTAACAGACGTCATCTGGCACCTTCTTATGTAATACTGATCACAATTCCATCTTGAATGGTAAAAGTCCTTCCATTCAAATCAACAAGAACACCAGATGCTCCCGTCCCAACGGTCACATCCCCTGTGGTCTCAAGATCTCCATTAAACATTGCTTTAGGACTGGTTATATTCATATTCCCAGGAGCGACTATATTGACTTCCCCTGATGGAGTAATTTCAACAAAAGTTCCCCCGTCATCGGATCGAAGTTGGACGCTGGAAGTAGAGTAATTAGAAAGCTTCTTTGGCTGGGATTTAATTCCTACGATAGCAAGAGCATCAGAAAGATCGTGGCGCCTCAACGACATCTGAAGAGTAGCAATATGCCCATCAGGAGAGTCCAAACAACCCGATTGATACCACGAATCTATACAAGTATCCGCAAAAACAACCAAGCACTCATCTCCGTGTTTGACTGGGAATGTAAGAGAAAAATTACCAGCAGTAGGAAAACAAACCGGGACATCCGTCAAAGTTGGAATCTGAGCAGAGTACAACTCACCATCAATTTTTACTCTCTCGGCAATAGCTACTGTTACAGTTGCCGTTTGCTTATCGGGGTTAAAGGTCTCTATTACTCCGGGGATTGCACAGCGGAGACCCGCATCAAAATTATCAAGAGAAGCCTTTATCCCTTCTCCCGGAGACCCTATCATACAAGGGATTGTATTCATTGAGACCCTCCGGTTTGATCTACCTTTTCAGAAATCCTTTTCATCCCAGGAACAGTCAACTGCGAACCAGCTTTAGCCCCAGCAAGAGAATACCCAACAACATCTGTGTACCAATCATTCCCTCTGGAATCTCCTGTATGCCTTATCCCTCCAATTTGAAAATAGCCATCTTTTGGAAGCTTACTAATAAGATCTTTCCCTATTTGTGCTCTCTGCTGTTGAATAGTTACTTTACTCAAATCAACTTTTACCCACTTCGGGGGATTAGACAACGTTATAAATGGGTTCAAAAGAGTTCTAAATCTAATTCCATTCTCAATTTGAATTGGTGTACCTATTAATCCAGATTCTGGATTAACATCTACAATTTCATCCCCAGGCTCATCGGTAGGCAAAAAAATGTTTAACTGCCCTTTATCCATATAAAAACACCCTCTTGCATTTCGAGTCACTTCGCGAACAACTGTAGAAGGAGAGCCAAAAACCGTTCTCCCTCTGGGAAACTTTATTTCGTCCATTTCAGGAGGAAGTTCTTCAGAGTTTACCTCTACGGGCTTAATTGCTCTGGAGGCTACTGCATTGGTAAGAGTAGCTTCTGTATATTCTTGGCCTAAAGTAAATAAAGTAAAATTCTCAGAGTAGAGCCTACTTCCATCAACACAGACTAAAGTCAATCGATTATCAGTTACATTCTCCCGAGTATACATCACCTGAAAAACATCTCCACCAAAGATTTGCCCTTGTCTGCCATCAGAATAACCCGCAGAAAAGTACACTTCAGCTCCGGACTCAATAATTTTCTTTTGTGTTTCATAATTCGTATTCCAGATATTAAATTCAGAAACAAACCAGCCATCATACCCAGGATAATTAATGTCAAAAGTACACTTTAACATTTCTCCTGTTTTAAATCCATCAGCTTTTAAAGTGAAAGTAGCCCCATCGGCACACTTAATGTCAAGTTTCCAATAACGGCCATACATTGAAGTGTCCATTACAAAGTATCACCCCAAGCTAAGAGAAAATTAATTCCCAATGTTACATGATCAGGATCCGACCATACATTCTCCGCATTAATCAAATAAGCAGACCCAATTCTCAAATAAGAATACTGGGCTAAAAGATTTGTTGATTCCTTACTTGACCCCGTAATCAATGGGACTGAAGAAACCAAAGCTTCTTGTGTTATTCCATCAATAATATCCATTGCCCAATAATTGCAAACTTCATTGAAGTATAGACGAAAGTTTAATTTTTTCTTTGCTCCATCTATCAACAAAGAGGACTGGAATGTCTGATTATCTAAACTATTCAAAGGAATTAGCTGCATCCTTCCCTCCTATTTACCAAAAGACATTCCATCACCGAATATAAAATCGTATGCCTTAGAATTTCGATTATAGTCAGTAGCTCTTGCCGGAGAATCCCCTTTTGTCCCTTCATCTGTTTTATTTGTCACGGCTTCTCTATCTGAAGTAAATTCTCCCGTATAGCCTTCTTCCATACTCGCTACAAAAATCTGCTGAAAAGTAACTGAACATTTCAACCCATAAAAAGTCTGAAAATCATCTGGAGCCGAAATTAACGCAATTACCATATTCTCATACGTGTTCAATCTCGTAGTAATATTCAGTGGAGTCCCAGCATTCTTCCACTCCAATAATTTCTGGAATGCCTGAACAGACCGAGTTGGAGCCTCCTCTGCCGTTCCCCATTGGCCGGGATTGAAACTATCCATAACATCGCTCATTCCAATTTCTAAAGTCAAATTAGAAGGCAAAGAAAATGAATGGTCTGTTTTGCTCGCTCCTGTTTGAACGGGATGCTGAGTAATTCTCTGTGAATGACTATGATTTAACTGAAGAACAGCATCAAATACCCAGGCCTCTCCTGTCCCGTCATCAATCCACGTATTTGCTCCAGACTGCGCCTCTTCTGCCCCCTCCCCGGACAATTGCTCTGCTATTTGCTGATTAGCCCAACCAACAGGACGATACGCTGTTTCTTCCAACTGAGGATTAGGTGTTATTGCTTCCAGCCAAGTTTGCCATGCAATATACTGCAATCTTGACGTATCTAATAAAGACTTATTCCAGTTAACCATGGACATCTACCTCTGATAAGCAAAACTTGTATTCAGCACATGTTCTAAACGTCTGGGAGTCATATCCATTGCCCCATTGATAATAATAGTATTGCCAGAAGAGGCAGAGGATTTCAAAGGTTGATAATCATTTATATGACGACCCATTCCCATCACATACTCGTTAGGATTTGCCGTATACCATCCTCCCCGACCCAATCCTCTCGCAAACTCTTCATAGGAAGTCGCTTGCTTAGCCCCTAAGTAACGACGAGAATTTATTAGATTCGAATAGTACTCCGCAAAATCATTAGCACTATTAAATTTACGATAGTCTTGACCTTTACCTCCAGGAACATTGATGCCAGCAAAATTATTAAGTTCGCGAGCACCACGATTTTTTAAATCTCCTGTCTCATGCATCCATTGAGCAAAAATCCATTTCGCAGGGACTCCTGTTTTTTTAGACGCCAATTCTGCAGCTTCAGTTACATCAGATGGTACATCAATTTTAGAGTGCGAGGACAAAGGTGGAGTTGGGGCTCCTGTTTTGTGTTTATTTTCAGCCTTTTCTTTTATCCCTCCCGGGCCATAAAACCCAGAAACCCCATTCCAAACTTCTTTTATTTCATCAACGACAGAAAGTTTCCTTTTCTGGCCAGGAGACTGTTCTCCTCTCAATGTATACCAGAGTCGTTCTCCCATAGCAAGAGCTACCGCCATTGAACGGATAGCCGTATCTATAGCCGCTCCAAAAACCTGAAAAACTCCTATTTCTCCACCAACACTTTTTCTTCCATCCAAAAACGCAAACCAATCGTCCATTAGAGCGATTAGAGTAATCATGGCCGTAGTAACTGCCCCTATTGGCCCTGTCTTGAGCATAAACGCAAGAGCCGCTCCAAAAGCCAATAATTGCTTCTCAAGAGGGCCTAAAGAATTATAAAAATCAAGAAATATCTCACCCAATTCTTTTATTGCTCTACCAACAGGAGAAACATAATCCAAAACAGCACTAAACCAATCAGCAATCTTTTTAGACCACTCAGGAACTTTTTGAACAAACCAATCATTAAATCCTTTAAATGCAGTCTTTGCGTCTCCAATAGGAGATACTAAATTTTTAACAAGATTATATCCAATCCACTCCAAAGCAAACTTTGATTCTATTTTCAACCGGGTAAACTCTCCACGAATATCACGAACCTTTTTCCATGTTTCACCAATATCTTCAGGGAGAGCCATCTTAGCGGCAGTCCCCATAAAATCTTTGTACCTCTCATTTAATTCTGGAATCCAGGCAATATCATGAAGAGACTCTCCCATAGAATCGGTAACAATTTTAAACTGCTTTGCAGAATCCTTTGCCATATACATTCGCAAAGCATATTTCTGATACCCAAGATCCGCCTGAGCAAGCTGGTCAATTAAAGAAGCTATTCCTGCTCCAATAGCAGCAAAAGAAGCTACTATTTTTATTGAAGCAGAAGCATAGGACATCGCCATGTTTTCTGTAGACTTATTAACTGAATCATTGACTGCTTTCATTGCAGCCTGAAACTTCGCTGCAGATGAGGTATCAATCTTATACCCAAGAGAGATTAAATATGATTTTATAACATCGTCCATTTATTGCCTCAATATGGAGCCATGTTTCTTTGTGCATCCATCATTTGATGATACCGCCTTTTATTCTCATTTCTTACAGAATCCATTTCATGCCAGTCACAAAGATCGTCAAAAGAATAAGTCCCGTCCCAAAGTTGAAATTGTCTCCAATCTCCCGTGACAACAGGAGCAAAAGCAAATTCATCTAAATTACTGCACCTGACGGGATCAAACCCTGGAAGCTCTCTATCGATGCCTTCAACCGGCTTTCGTCGAAAAAACTTGTCATGTTATAAATCAAAGCATGGCTGACTAAAGACATAACTAAAAGAGCATCATCCTCCAGATTTTCTACCCCCCATCTCCCGTCTGACAACCAAACAGGCGATTCGAGATCCTTCCCTCCAATTTCTTTGATTTCTTTAACTGTTGAAAGACAAAGCTGTTGGATCTCCTGAAATTCTACTCTGGGAATACTTACAAGCTCATTAGCGATGGCCATAGCCACTACGGCTCCATCCCCTACTTGACCAGAAACCACGGCCATCGCAACATTGGAGAGCTTAGAAAATAATTTAATAGCAATGTAACTACCAGCCCAGGCATCAAATTTTGATACCTTCCATTTCCTACTATCAAGAATAACAATTCTACTTGTTTCTCGAATACCCATAACACACCCCCATCTGTGTTAATTAAAAGGGCACAGATTGTATGTCGCCTGCCAAAAGCGGCCAAGCCACCATTGCCCCTTGTTTATCATATCCTTTGTCCCCAAGCTTCTGAAAACAAAGACCCGTAAATGAATGACTTGTGCTATCGCTCGTGCATCTTAGAAGTCCCACCCCTTGGGCCCAAAGGGAAGGAGGTGCTATCACTAAAGCATTATACATCCCCAACATAAATTTATGCGCATCAGAAGTCTGCTGAAGCTCAAGAGTAAGAGTCCCATGATTCCCTGCAATCTTCGAAATCATAATATTCCCATCTGCTGCGGCATCAATCGCAGTCCTTTCCTGCGTCATTGATACAGTTACCTTCCCAATGCCTTTGCCTGTAATTGTATACGCCCCTGTCGCAAAAGCAAGATTAAGAACACAATCCAAAAAACTATATGTTTCCATCCTATTCTCCTTTCTACCTGTTCACATAAACCCCAATCAAAACACTATGCACGGCACCAGCTTCTTTAATCGCAACATAAATACTGGGCGATTTTCTGAGCTGACGATCTGCATCAGACTGCTCAGATAAAGGCTGAGTTTGAACCATATATCCCTTAGGCAAAGTGTCACCGCTTTTCAAGGCCATAATATCAACTCCGGTCCATGTACCGGGGCCAAGGAACCCCACAGAAACGGCCTGGTCACAAGCCTGGTTTATAGCCCGAATAATCTGAGTTACTCCAGCTTCTGTTTGAGGAACTTTAGGGGTCCCGTATAAAAGATCTGCAACAGACAACTGAATATTATTAACGAGCATGTCCAGATTAATCTTCTCATCAAAGAAAGATCCATCAGCCATTACTCCCTGTTCAAAGAAAGAATAATAGTTACCATAAGACAAATAAAGATTGCCATGGTTATTCTCTATATATCCTCTCTGAGTAGTGGTAAGCGGTTCAGTCGCAATTCCAACCTCCTGTTTAAATTTCAGGGTAAAAGCCGATCCTGCAAGGCCAGAATTTTGACCGCATGCATATCCCATAATGGCAACAATAGCATACTTATTATCAGGATAAGTTACGGGAGAACCTCCTTGGTTTGTTGAGTACTGACCAATAGTTCTGGAATAATCCAAATTCTTTATATACTCAAATACACCAGGAGGAGACGCCGTTGCCCCTGAAATAACATCAGCATCTGCAGTTGTAAAGGCATAAATTGAAGAAGGACTCGCAGACTCTGCCCAAGCGGACAAGGTCTCATGATCAGCCTTAACTGCATCTGGACACGTCACAATGTACCAATCAAAACTGGCATCTCTGCACGCAATAACCGCTTCCTCATAAGTCTCTCCGCCATCTTTTATCCCAACCCACAATTTTCTCGGCTGAGGGGACTGAGAAAAATAAATCTGTGCTGCTTCATACTCCATACTCGAAGTTGTAAACCCATCGTCCAGCATGGAGTCTGCATCTTCATACATTCTGACACGTTCTGCTGTAGAAATGATTGCAGAAGCGCCTACAACCAAAAGCTCATTAAAAGTAGCTCTTGGAGCAGCCAACGGAGAAATCTGCACTGAAATGTCGACTATGCTGTCTAAATTAAATGTGTTCGGAGTTGTCATCTTTTCACCTCTCTATAAAATTATTTTTATCCCGGGAACACTTGAGAAATCATATATGTCACCGTCAACTGACCGCCATTCGCCACTGGAACCGATGGAGCAATTAAATCTCTGGTAATAAGACAAAAAGCAGACCCATCTACAATCCCAGCTTCAGCCACTGTAATCAACCCTCCGGAGTTATTGTTAAATATCCTAATTAACGTCGCCTCCCAAGTTAAAGTGCCAGGAGTATACACTGCCGTCGTAGCCGATTGAGCCGAATAAGAAAATTTCCCTGAAGAGGTCCCATTAGAAATTAACGCCCCTAACACAAACCCATCAAAGCTTTCAGCCGTATTGCTTGTGCCAACCACAATTCCCACATTGTCAACCCCAAGAGAGCCTACAAGATTCGACGTGAGAGATACTCCAGTAATGACTTGGATTGATCCATTAGTTTGTTTCCTTGTCAAATACCCCGCTCCAAAAGGAGCCCCTGAAGAGTTAAAGGTTGTTCTGACACAGAAATTTATATTCCAGAAATTTCTATTATACGTATGACTCCTGCCCGTATACTCGCTAATTACTTCTCCCCCTAAGGTAGATTTTAAAGCAATACTAACTTTTGGAGGAGGCATAATTTTCAGCTCATGATTGAGTCTCTCCAACTGCAAGTACTTTTCCTCTATTCGATCATATTCTGCTTTTACAACACTATCATCTCTATTCATTATCTATTCTCCTATACTGCCCTTTTCCATAAAGTGTGAACTCCCGAAGAAGTCCCTGTCGTATCAACGTAACTTCCATCAGGGACCACCATAATATTAAAAGTGTCATCTGTAAGTTTATGAACAAAAAAACTCTTCCCTGGGGCAATTGGATTCGGCAAAACTCCCGTTGTTGAAAAACTAATTTCATCATTCTCTATTAAACCATGACTTGATTTGGTGACTACTCCCGGGACGGCAATAGATATCGTAGCAGTGCCAAGGGAGCTAAAGACTACTGCAGAAGGAGAAGATAAACCGGGTGAAGTAGGAAGATTCATAGAAAAACTCGAGCTCACAGGAGTCTCTTCTATTTTAGATAAACTCGGAGAAGAAAGGTTTAAAGACATAGGCAAAGACAAGAAAAATTGAATATCAAGCAGATTGCTAAAATACGCAGAAATTGTGTGGTTCTGCTGGACATTAGAAAATTCATACGAATAATGAGTTATTGTACGGCCGCATATGTATCTCTCCCCATCTACTGTAACATCTCGCACATAAAAATTCGGAAACGCGTATACATCATATATTATACTTCCTCCTTGAACAACAGTATTGCTTTCGGCCTCAGCAACTATTAAACCTGTCAAGGGGTCATTCACAGACGGAGTAATCGTAAAATACTGCCAGGTAGAAAAAGTTGCAGAAATTGTATGGTTTATTGTTACATCTAAAAAAGCGTACTGTTCCACAGAACCTACGCTTACGCCGTCAACCAAGACATCTTCTACGCGATACCCTTCAACAGGAGATATTTCAAAAAGAATAGACTGCTCATATGCAATTGATATCTCCCCCGCAGGGAAAATTGAACCGTTGTCTCCAGAAGACGACATGATTGTTAGAGCACTACGGACAAAAGAAGCAGAAATCGTATGATCATCAATGACATTATCAAAAGTGTATTCTTCTATGCCCCCTTGATCAATCCCATCTACCATAACAGAGGAATCATAGCCAACATCTGGGGATATTAAATACGTGCAGCTTCCTTCATATGCTACTAAAGTGCTCCCTAAAGGAGAAATTGAACCATTACTACCAGAGGAAGAAGTAATAGTAAGATACTGCGAAATATAAACCCTGTCTAAGCTTTCATCCTGAGATAAATAAACAATTTCATCTATTGGAGAAGTCCAGTGATCAACATTTAAATAACTAACCCGATGGGTCCCGGAGGGAATAGATATGACCTCTCCACTAACCTTCCATGCACCTTCGTCCACCATCCAACGAGCGCTTTCAGGACCAACAAGATTAACAGTAAAATCCCAAGAGCACGCATAGAATGAGGCGCTAATGGAATGATCTTCCGCAATATTAGAGAACTCCCAGTTTAAAACTGGCCCCACAGACACCTCATCCACAATAACATCTAACACCCCGTACCCTTGATTAGGAGAAATGAAGAACACAGCATCTGTTCCTTCATTTACATAGCCTATTAAATTGCTATACTCATCCAGATAAGAAGGTCCCGGAGTCCTAACAATCCCATTGTCCCCTGCAGTACAGGTTACAAAAAAGGGATGGACATGTATATTAGTGGCTATTGGCATCTCTCAATCCACAGAAACATCGGTAATAACTTGTATATCTGCGGAAACTATCCGATTTGTCTCAGTTTCCTTACAGATATGCTCATTAAACCTCACGTTAAAATCAACACGCTCCCACCACTGCCCAACCCAAAGCTCAGGGACTCTCCGAGGAGAAACAACATCCGGGACAATATAAAGATGTCCCCTTGTAAGGAACTCACGTTGGGAATCATTAAAAAAGCCATCACGAATGCTTTGAGCATTATCAAAAGAGTTAGGACCGTATATAGAAAGATACAAACCTATAACTCGCGTATATGAAACGGAGGTGAGAAGATTGTCCAGATAATCGGCATTCTCCTCCTCTCTTTCTCTGTTAATTCTTTCATCTTCTTCAAGGCACCTAACAAATACTACGTCTTCCCCTACTTCCCAGGCAGGTTGGCCTTCCGTTTGGTTAGTAATCCTAACGGCATAATAAGCCGCATCCGAATACTCTTCCGGGGAACCCGACTTAGTGTATCCCAAAATCTTCAAGACAGCTTCTTGAAAGACTTCGTTCAACTCAGCTAAAGTATGAAACTGTTCCGCCATTTTAATCTTTCTTTTCTAATTCTTCTTTCTCTCTTGCAGCTAAAAACTCTTCGGCTTCTTCTTTCGTATTAAAAGGTATATACTCATTTGATCCATATAACGCTCCTTTTTTACTCAATGCCCTTATTTCTTTATGAGAAACATGCCCCATATTGGTGTGATAAACTCCAAGTTGAGGATTATTTCTTCTTTTTATCCAGTAAGCGTGTCCTTTACTGGCAAATGTTTTGTGTCCTTTACTCCGCTGCCTTCGCCTCCGTCAATAGTGGATTTGTCTCTGTAAAACATCCTGTTGAATCCATTGATATCCTGAATTGTTTGATGGTCATATTATACTTGATCTTGAAAGTTCATGTTGACTCCTCCTAATTCCCTGTTGTTCTAACTCCAGTTGCTCTATAGTATCCGTAATCGGACCACTGAGCTATCTGGAAAATTCTATACCAATCTCCCTGCCAGTAAATCTTGTCGGAAACAGCACCTTCTCTTGTAACGTAGATAGGATCTTTGGAGAAGAAATACATTGCCCCAGTGATCCTATCAGCCTCGGGAATCTGTTGTAGTTCCTTTTCATTAACAACGGTAACAACTCCAAACATTTCAATTTCAGTCGGGGTGTCCGCAGCCCATCTCCCTCTGGTAAAAGAACCCGTTGTCCGCTTTACAGTGTAACTCTGAGCGTTCAGAATTAAAGACTGCGCAACATTAGTTAGGTTCATGAACATTTATTCTTTCTTTCTAACAAGGTTTGACGGTCATATTGTACTTGATCTTGAAAGTTCATGTTAGTTTCCTAATCACCATCGATATGCTCTGCCGTAAGCTGCCCGTATCGATCAATGGCTTGAATGAAGCCATAATTTCCGGCCATACTTCCTTTCTTTTTGCAGCAGACATATCTTTGAAGAATTTCCTTCTCCTCATTCTGCCTCTCAACGTAGCTGGCTTCAAAGGTTCAAAATCGCCTTCGGTAATCATATGGCGAATCCCGGACTGACCTCTCATCCCGGCCATCATTAAATTGCTTTCAACTGCTTCCGGGTCATTGTTCATTTGTGCTCGAGCTGCTGCCAACATGTACCGATTAATGGAATTCTGAGCATAGGCTATTCCTGGCTTCATAAACGGACGAGCAGGGATATTTTGCTTTGGAGAACCATTGTCATGGATATAAGCAAGGAAAGCATTACTGGGCCCATCATCGGATCTACCAGCTGTAACTTCGGGGACCCCAACCAAAACTTGAATCTTAGTCAGTTCTTGAAGGTCTTTTACAACGGCCATCAGTTTATCGTCCTTTAAAGCCGCTTTAACATCCGCTGATATCATCCCTGGTCCTTTTGATCTTATTTTAAATCAAAGCCCGTTAAAAGGCTTTAGACTCCGTTTAAATGGTGATTTTATATGAGATACAAGCCTCCGCTTCCGACTATTCTTGCCAGCCTTATAAACTGCCTTCCATAAACTGTCAGATTATAATTGCCAGCCTCAGTTTCTGCAGTAGATGAAGTATCCAAAGAAGCGGATACTCCCCCTGCAGATTGACTTGATAATACTCCTGTCACCTGGCCTGGCACTTGACCAGCTAATGCTGCTTGTTGCCTGGCCTTACTTAACGAAAGATTGTGAGCAACATATAGCTCTTGCCCTTGCAGAAGAAAATCTCCCCAACGGTCAACGTTCATCTGACTCCCCGCAAGATCATACCAGAAGTCTACTTGACTATCAGGATAATCGAGAGGGCTCCCATACGAGAATTCTGGGAAATCAATTCTAAACTGGTCGCTGAAAGTGCTCATCTTTTTATCTTTCTAAACTTCGGTTTAGCAATTTCTTCTTTAATTGGTTCTTCAGTAGATTTTTCTATTTTCTGCTGAGCCGGTTCTTCATAAACGAAATCGACATTTGCCGGCTCAGGAGAAATAGAAGGTTGGCCAAGAATTACTATAGCCCCAGTTTCAATCAGAGAAGGAATGTACCAACCATTCATCTCTTCCTCTGTAAGGACATGGGGATTGGCAGAGGGCTTTAAATCCCTCTTACCGAACCCCAAACCTAATTGAATTGGTCGTGTTACATTAACTTTTGGCATTCGCCCCCCATCTTACATTGCCCTGATTCATTGTAAGCCCTTGAAATTATATGCCGTCGGCATAATGTACGCATTCTGGGTAAACCGTTTCTACGCAACCAAGACGCCCGAAGTACGTTGTTAAATGTGCTATGCTCCTGTACTCGAGCGGAGTCCTCTGCAGCGGAACGAGTGGGAAGCGTACGCGCATCTTATCCTGCGTGTAAACAACCATACGGTCAGTAGCAGTTGAAGGGGAACCAGCAGCAACACCGCGACCAACCAGCCACTTGACCGGCTGGATATCCAGCTTCTTGCCGTTAATGCTGAGGCTGATGCAATTGTCCTGCAGGAACTTCAGGATCGAAACATTACCTGCCGTAGAAACGGTCTGACTGGTAATGTAAGCAAACTGAGCCGGAGGCAGAAGAAGCTTAGTGGGGCACACGGCATAACCGGCAGCGGCCCAGCAAGCAGAAATCAAGGAGTTGACATCATGCAGAATCTCAGCAGGAGTCTTATTGGTCCACTGAGTATACCCGGAAGTCCCGGCATCAACAAAGCCAGTCGTAACTGCAGTGCTATTGGTCAAGCCATACTTCCCATAAGCAGAGTCGCCGATATAAACCATTTCGTCGATGTCCATCTGCCACTTCAACTGCATACCAGCAAATTTCTGTTCGTCAACAGGGCGACCCAGCTGCTGGGCGGAAAGCAGTTCCGGGATGGTATAGGAAATCTCGGTAGCCCACAGATACAACGGGCTGACGGTCTTGCCAATATCCAGGCCGATGCCAGGGATAGAATTGGTTGCTTTACCAACGAAGTTCTTGCCCGTAGGAGCAATCCCACCAGCAGCGGCAAAGGTAGAATTGGTATAGCTGGATGATTCATCAGCCATACTTACATCTTCGCGAAGATCAATGTCCCGACCCCAGGTCACTGCAACCAAGGGTTCATGAAGTTTCTGGTCCAATCTTTCAAGCTCGCCGACCAGAAAAGCGCCGGTACTGTCGAGTGTATACTTATCAAATGTCATCATTATATATTTCCTCCTTTTCTGATCTGTGTTAAATGTTATAGGCAATTTCAACATTGCCATCGGTGTCAGCAGCGCCCATGAAGATAGCCCCTGTTACGGTATCATTCCCGGAAATGCTGCCAGCTTCAATATCGCCAACTACTTTGCCGGTATCTGCAGTAGAACGCACATACACAGCATCTCCCTTGGCAATAGAAGCAATAGCCGTTGCACCACCAGCTGTAACCTTGACAGTCATGTACCCTCTACGGAGAACATCAGCCGCAAGAGCCGTATTAGGTGCACCAGCAGAAAGTGCCTGAGAACTTGCAGCCGAACCAATAGGTTCCTGAATCGGGTACGGGCGGACCAAGAATCCGTAACCAACAGCCGAGATATCGTCCCCGGAAGCAATGGGGCGGATCTTACTGGCGACCAACTTTACCAAGATACCATACGCCAGGCAAGGATAATCGGTATCGTACTGATTCGGTTCAATAGTGGCCTGTTCAAGCCGACCAACATCTCCCGGGACACCAGCAGGCATTCTGTAAACAAAAGCATTACTCATAGTTAAAATCCTCCTTTATTTGTGTTAGACGGTTTTGTAAAATTCCCTGTTACGGGAGTTAATATCTCTCACAGAAACAGCAGACTTGTGATCTTTAATAATCATGCTCTGACTGTGAACCTTAGCGTTGTTGACCTTACTGATAGCCTCTGAAACACCAATAAAGGCTGCATTAACAGCATCTCTCGTCATCTTGACGGGGATCTTACCATTCTTGACCCCAAAAGCTTCAGCAAACGCTTTGGTGTTACCATCCTCGGAAGCCGCTTCAAGAGCATTCGATTTGATACCGATAAGCGTAGAGGCAAAATCCTTGGTCGGCTTTTTGATGCGTATGCCAGGGGAAAGAAGTTCTGCACGATGGACAATATCCTGCCAGGAATCTTTTACCTCTGACTTGGCAACCTCTTCAGCTTCTTTTTTCTCTTCAGCTTCTTTTTTCTCTTCAGCTTCACTGGCTTCGGCATCTTCAGTGCTCTCTTCTTCGTCGTCTTCTTTTTTCTCTTCAAAAAGAAGTTCTTCAAGCATCTTTATGATACCGTCGACTTTGGCTTCAAGGGCTTCCAATTTGATAGAGTATTTGTCGGTAGGATCTTCATCTTCGACCTTTTCCTCTTTCTCTTTGGGCTCTTTTTCTTTTGTTTCTTTCTTCTCCTCCTCCTCAGCTTCATCTTCGACCTTTTCCTCTTTCTCTTTGGGCTTAAAAGGCTCAGCTTCGGGCTTAATCTTTTCCTCTTTTTCTTTGGACTCTTCTTCTGTTTCTTCGTCAGGCATTGCATCAAGAATTTTTCTCAGCAAAGACTTGAACATGTTGACTTTCATCTCTCCTGCCTCCTCAGTAGTATTTTTATCATTAGCATGGCAGCGCCCACAATGAGTACATTCTGCATCTCGTATGGAACATCTGCTCCCCGCCCGTCCCTTTTGAACTAAGGCACAATGGTTTATGATTATTTGTTTTTGTTTCCCAGAACCCTCCTTGTCTGAATCAGATTCATACTCACAATCATATCCTAATGAGATTTCTCTCAATCCACTTGTAACCAGTTCTATGGCCTTTTCATCCGTTATCAAAAGATCCGCCAACAATAAATCTGATTGATCGCCTTCGCCTCTTCTAACATTTTGCATCGTTCCAACTGTAAGATCTTTCCAATTGGTAGGGTCAACAGCTTCTTTCGGGTGGTCGATCGTCACTGGTTTGGATTGTGCGCTGGAAATCGTGTCAGGATGAAATACTTCCTCCGGGTCTCTTTTGATGTGGACAAGGCCATCTTTACCAGAAGCAACAGGAACTTCGCTTGACTTGTAGACAAAAACCCCGGTTCTTGTTACTGGCACCGAAGAACAAAGAATGTACCCTTCTGGAGTTTTTGAAATATGCTCAGATATTTTCTCTGTAGTGTAAAATCTGATTTTAGACATTAACCACCTCTAATGCATTTCCATTCTTCAAATTATCAAAAAAATTGACCCATACATGTCTTTTGCCGGCACCTGTTTTTGCATGACAGCTTAAACATAATGAAATTAGATTTTCTGGATCGCAATTTGTTTTGCAATAATCTATGTGGTGCACAGCCGCAAGCACAAACAAGAGCAATTCTTCCGAAACGCCTAACTTTAGGCCCAAGACCTTCCGGGGTCTCTGCAATATTCTCACTGATTTGTTCTTCTATGTAAAAGCGGGCTTTAGACATTATCCCTCCCGAAATCTTATCCCATGTTGCTTCAATAAATTTCTTGCCTCTTCTTTAGTCATTCCACCAAGAAAATTAACAGCAGCGTCAGGCATATTTAGAGTTTTTTAGCTATATTTAATTGATGTTTAGCAAAAACTGAACCAATGGTCTTATGTCCTTTTTGTCCAGACCCAGGACCGCCGTCAACAGTCAAAGAATCCTTCGTCAGGAGTCTGCCATCTTTTATCCCCAATTCAGAAAGAATCATTTTAACCTCCTTTAACTTTCATTTATATAAAACAAAAACAGGTAATACTTTTTAATTTATTTTTCATCCCTTGGATCAAAGCCAAGCATCGCAATTACATCGTCAGAAATTTCTTCCGAATCCTCTTCGCTATCTCCGTTTTCTTTTCTCCAATCAACATCCTCATCTTTGATCTTACCAAAGTGGACATTCGGTAAATTCATCATACCTTCCTCCAATCAGCAAACACAACCGGCGAAATATAACTCCCCAAAGCAACCGAAGGCGTGTTCCCAAGAACAGATGCAACCTTCTTCGCGATATCCATCACTTTCCTCTTATAGTCCTTCGCATTAGAAGGCCGATCTGTTGTCTTGACAAGATTCATTGCTGTCTTTGTCCCCAACAAGGTCCTGAAGTCCTTTGTCTTAAAGCCACCTCCATCAAGCATATGAGTGTAATTCAAAAGCCGAGAATTAGAAACATCAAACAGTTTCTTGTTGTCTCCTCTATTCATCTTACGTTCAATCAACATCCGGCCAATATCAGAGTCTTGAATTGGAATCTTCAAATCGACGCCTTTCTTGCCGATGAAGTTCAAGTAGATTTTACCGCCTTCTTGGATAACATGCCTCCCTTCAAGAGTAGTAGCCCCATACGCCTTAACCTTGGCTTTTGTGTCCTCGTCAGAACCAGGTCTGATACCAGTCTTCATGATCAAATCAATCACTAACGCAGGTTCCTTATTTTCCCCTTTTAGATTAGCTTTGTTCTGCTTACTGATCTCTTCAAACTTTTGGTTGAGTTCATTAACTCTGGCAAACTTGGCCTCTGCAGCTTTCGCCCAATGAGCATCCGAATAAACATACTGCAACCTTCCTTTTGCATCCTTGCCTTTGACCAACAGGGTTGCATCAGGATTGCTATCAAACTCAACATCGGTCCAAGCGGGAGGAATCTTTAGCCTGGCAATATGCTCCGGTAATGCAGATCCGTCTGCTTGCACTCTCATATTGCCCTCTGTCTTTGCTGCTTTGAAATTTGACGAAGAAGATCCTCCACCTTTCTCAGTGAATTTACCATCTGATTCTCTGGGGTGTTCTGATTCTGTGAAATCAGAGTCGTTCACTTTCCACTTTAAAAACTCAGATAAAAGCATTTTCTCTATCTCCCTTTAAAACTTTGCATCGGGTAAAACCGGGTCTGCATAGCAACGGCAGTTGGGAAGACACCCTGCATGGCCTGTCATTTTATCTAATGTAGGAGGCTCACTCCACTTCACAAATACCCCATTCATTTTTTTATGGCTTGGCCTTACAATTAGATCCTTTGCCGTTCTCCAGATATATCCGTCACTCCCTACATGTTGCGCCCTTGCCTCCAATAGCTTTGTACTCGCTCTTGCAATTTCAGTCCTGGCAATTAATTTAGCTCTGGATTCAGAAACCTTCTCTGTTTGCAAAATCTTCTCCATGATAGATTCTGCTCGTTGACCTTGATAAAGATTTTCGGAAACCAATTTATGTACTCTGTCAGCTGCTTGGATTGGAATCGACTTGATCAAACCAACTTGTTCTTTCATCAACTGCTGAAATAAATCACCAGTTGGTGCATTTAGTAATTCTTGCTTTAAAGCAACAGACATTTGGTTAGAATGAGCTTGCCATGTCGCTTTATCCTGTCTGTCTACATCATTTAAAACATCAAAAGAAATCTTTAATGCCCAAGGGCCAATGATGTCAGAATATTGTCTTAAAGCTGCTCTAAGCCGTTCTGCCTGGAGAATATCGGTTGGGGCATACCCTTTTATGAGTTTGCCAATTTCTTTTGCTACCCCAAACAAGATCTTGGCATATCTGCCTTGAATTCTCTGAGACTTCTGAAAAGGAGAATTCTTCGGGGCTGTTTTAATCTCCTTATTCTTGGTATCTTTGTCTGGATTCTTTGGCAAAGCCTTAGCCATTAAACATCCTCAGCCTTAGCATACTGCTCCAGCGTCTTCATGTAATTATATGCTTGCTTCAGAAAGTTATCTTCTGAATTCAGGTCTGGAGCGAACGAAAATGAGAAATTGGCAATAGGATGCCCAACAGTATGACGAAAAGGAATCGGGTCATCGCCTCCCTGCAACTGAGCTTTCTCTGCTGTCTCGAATACTTCTACTTCCACAGAGAGCTGATTCTTGCCACCATTGATTCTGCTGATTCTCAGGTATGCTGCTGCTGCTGTAAGATTTGTCCCATTCAGTGTGTACGCTACTTTTAATGCCATGATTCAATCCTCCTGATTAGTTATTCCCGGCTTTGTACGGTCGTGATGCCATATCTACCCTCCTATTTAAACTTCTCCAGGACTTCTTCCTTTGTTATATTCAAATGGTACTTTTCCATTATAAATTGGGCATACAGTGAACGATAATAGTCAGGGTTGTGGATTGCTGGAGGGAGGTCCCATTGTT
>Ga0172375_10002018_pt1 | contig 32116 bp, 22 predicted proteins | sample LakKiv1m_FD_114537 | JGI IMG/M metagenome (GOLD analysis project Ga0172375, IMG submission 114537) | Freshwater microbial communities from Kabuno Bay, South-Kivu, Congo - kab_092012_11.1m | ecosystem: Environmental > Aquatic > Freshwater > Lake | place: Democratic Republic of the Congo... | reverse complement strand
TCTTGCCGGCGACCAGGATGATGATTCCAAAAGTTCCAGCCGCGGTGCCAAGCCAGAAGTTTTTATTTTGCAGCATGGTGTTTGTGTCGGGACTCTGGAGCCAGGCAAAGACCATTAAAATAGTCGTTACTGCCAGAAATCCGGCAGCGCCCTGTTCCCAGAAATCAGACAGGCTTGTCATCAACAGTTCGGTTGTATCTTTTTGCTTTATACCCTTTCTGTACTGCAGGAAGAAGCGCTCCAGGCCGACTGCCAGAATACCGATTGCAAAGGGGAAAGCCATGATGGCTATTGTCTGGTGATTGGCCAGGCTCATGCCGAACAGCAGAACAGATATATAAATGAATCCGCGCCGGCTCGGCTGTATCATCCAGCCGAAAAAGATGCACGCCATGAGTACGAATGAAAATACGTTTAGAACACGCATTTCCGATACGCAGGCCCAGAGCCATACTCCCCGGTTAAATCCGAATAACAGAGCCGAACTGACGCCGGTGGTAATTGCAACGAGCTCGGTGAGCCGGTTGTCTGCAAACCCAGACCATGGCAGGGAGTGGAGGAGAAGGCGGATACTGCGGGTCATCATAAGCGTCATCACGCCCACAGTAAGCGCGCCTGTTACAACTGACATTGTTCCTATGCGCCAGGCAGGGTTGCCGAAAGGGACTATCAGATGGCACCAGATGTATCCCAGGAACGCCCATAATGGATAACCTGGCGGGTGAGGAACCCCGAAGGTAAAGGCTCCTGTAACAAGTTCGCCTGAGTCCTGAAGGGTCACTTCCGGGGCCATGTAGTAGAAGAAAAACAAGCCTGAAAAGACGGTTGTGGCCAAAGCGGCCAGCCAATCCTGACGTTTGAAGAGATGGCTGAGGTCGGATTCCTCCATAAACTCCTGCGGGCGGGACGATTCAGGAGAAATGGCTGCCACCGCCGTATTGGCCGGTGTTGCCGCTTGGGACGTGTTGTCCCCCTGTTGTTTCTGCTGTTGCGCCATATTCCGGATCTTGCCTCCCTTAACTGTGTATTAGGCGTGGATGTATATCATATTTTCGTCCAGTTGAAAGCATAATGTTGGGTTCCGGCAGGATGAATCAGTTCTTTGCGATATATCGTCATGGTTATTCTTTTTGCAGCACAGTTTGCTGGTTTCATTCCCTGTTTTACCATTCTGCCGCATTAATTGCTGCATCCATGGCCTGGCCCTGGTCCTGCGAAATGGTATCATTCTGAGGGACCGAATCGGTAAAGATCAGCCTGGCCGACTTACGTCTGTGGTTATGTGAAATGTTCCGCATTATTCCGTAAAGCCATGTGTAAATGGAGCTTTCCTGCCGGAATCTGTGGAGTGTCTTTGCAAATGCCAGGAACGTATCCTGGACAACATCCTCTGCGTCTTCTCTGTTGCCGCACAGGAGAAAAGCGGCCCGGAGCAGGCGTGTTCCATATGTTTCAACGATCCTGTCGATCGCGTGCGGATCCAGGTTTTCCAGGAGCCCCTTGGGTTCTTGATTATCCATCCGTTAATTAGTGTCACGTGAAGAGATCGGGTTCAATAATAAAAATAGCAGTCGACATGCAAGGGTATAGGGATGATATTATTGACCATTCGGAAGGATATAAGATGCCAGTCATGATACAGCCCTCCTTTACAGAAGCGAAGAATTCAAAAGCGATAAAGATTGTCGTGACGTTGGCCTATGAAATCTGGAATGAACACTATGTTCCGCTTATTGGGCAGGAACAGGTTGACTATATGCTCAGGCAGATTCAAAGCGCAGGTGCAATTGCCGGCCACATCAAAGATGGATACAGATATTTTCTGATAAAATACGGCAATGATTGTGCGGGCTATGTCGCGGTATTGGCCGAACCTTCGAGATGCAGAATGTACTTGAGTAAGCTATATGTAAAAAAATCCTTCAGGGGCAGGGGCATCGCCAGGGCCGCAATTACCTTTATTGAAGAATTATGCCTGGAGAATAAGCTTTCGACTATATGGCTGAATGTGAACAGGCACAATCCTTCTGTAAAGGCGTATAAACGGATGGGATTCAAAAAGACCGGCGTAATGGTCACTGATATCGGAAATGATTTTGTAATGGATGACTTCAAGATGGAAAAGAAAATGTCCTGAAGTCCTGTGGCGCTATTTCCTTCCGGTTTCTGCAGGCACTGCAATACCGCGCCGGTCAAGAAGGGAGCCTTCGAGCCGGTATAGATTGATTAAGGCCTTGATGCAGGTAATCACTGATTGTACTTTCTGTATCCTGCTTGCCAGAAGGTCCCGCTGTGTCTGCGCGACAAGAAGCGACGTGGATTTGCCGACACGGAATTTCTCTGCCTCGGCCCGTGCAGTTTCCTCCCGGTGTTTCACTGTTGCCGCGATTGCCGTTATTTCTTCCCTGGCCCTGTTCACCTCCATGTATGCTGAGCGCACATCAACTTCTACAATCTGTGTCATGTTCGACACGGCTTCCTCTGATTGTTCCAGGCTTAACCTGGCACGGCGTGTTTTCGCCGATGCACTCCGGTTGCCAAGTGGATATTCAAGCTGGATGCCGGCACTGTAATCGTAATAGTCGCCCTTGATGTTTCTTGCAGAATCCGAGAATGAATCAGCGTACCCGGTGTTGCCCATTGTAATGAACAGGTCAAGGCGTGGCAGCAGCCCGTTCCTGGTTTTTATTATTTCCAGGTCGTTTCTCTGCAGGTTAAGGCGGGCCTGGTTAAGGTCGGGCCTCATCCGCATTGCTACCTGGATGTGCGATGAAACATCGTCCAGTTTTGCATCAGGAACGGTTACGTCATCAAGAAGAATTACGACGGTGTCAAAGAGGTTGGATACGGGAACGTTCAACAGCCTGAGGAATTGCAGACGCGTGGTTTCCAGCCGGTTCCTGGTGTTGATAAGGCCTTCTTTCCTTAACGCCACTTCGGCTTCAGCTGCCGATATTTCGACACTGGCAGTCTTGCCCAGGTTAATTCTTTCACGTGTTTCGGCAAGCTGCTGCTCCGCAATATTGAGCGAATTCGTGTATATCTCTATCTGGCGCTGAGCAAGGACGTAGTCCCAGTAAGTTGACTCGATGCGGCCAACAAGTTCTTCCGAAAATCCTTTGAGCTCATACTCGGATGCCAGGGTATCCAGTTTTGCCTGCCGCAGGCTGGCGAGGTTTACGCCGAGGCCGGCTCCCTTGAGAAGGGACTGGGTGAGTGATATGCCTGCCCGGGTTGAATCGAAATCGCCCTGGTAAAGGGATGAGTCCAGGATGTCAGTACTTGCCTCAATATTCAGTTTTGTGCCTGTTGGCAGAAACTCCTCAAGGGAAACATTGCCTGTTATTTCACGGCTGGTAAGGTTGGTCACTGTTGAGCCATATTTTAAGAGCTGCTGGGACTTGTCTTTCTGGTCAATGACCTCTCCTTTTAATACGGGATCAAAAGCCGCACGCTCGTCAGCTTCTAGGGCTTTAAGGATCTGAGGGGTCAGTCGCTGCACTTTCAGTGCCCGGTTGTTTTCAAGACCCTTTATAATGGCTTCGCGAACGGTGACCTTGAGCGGTTCGGAGGCATGCAGAGAAGAGAAACAGACGCACAGCGGCAGAAATACGGAGAAAAGGAATCTCCTAATGCCCGATTTAATTGATGGTCTTGTGCTTTTCATGCGCCTGCCTTGTCCGTTACAACCCTTCTCCCTCTCAGCCACGTTTGGAATTTCTCCATATACAGGTAGAATACGGGAGTCACATACAGAGTTAATGTCTGTGAAAACAGGAGGCCGCCAACTACTGCGAGTCCAAGAGGGCGGCGGGCCTCTCCGCCAGCGCCAAAACCGAATGCGATCGGCAGGCCGGCCATGAGAGCCGCCATCGTTGTCATCATTATTGGGCGGAATCTGATGATGCAGGCTTCATGTATTGCTTCGCGCGGCGTTTTACCTTCCTTCCGCTGCGCCTCAATTGCAAAATCGATCATCATGATACCATTCTTTTTCACGAGTCCGATTAGCATTATGATTCCAACAAACGCATAGATGTGTAATTCAGCTTTGAAAATAAACAGAGCTATCAAAGCCCCGATTCCGGCGAATGGCAGGGCCGTGAGGATAGTGATCGGGTGAAAGAAATTCTCGTAAAGAATACCAAGCACTATGTAGATGACGACGATAGCCAGAACCAGAAGGAGGGTCATGCCGCTCAGCGATGACTGGAAAGCCTGGGCGGTGCCCTGGAAACTGGAAGAAATTGTCGGCGGTATTTCCAGGGCGGCTTTGTTAATCATTTCAACCGCATCACTGAGGGGGATGCCGGGTTTCAGGTTGAATGACAGCGTGACAGATGGCAACTGGCCGAAATGGTTTATACTCAATGGTCCTGTATCCTGCCTAATTCTGGCCAGGGTGCTGACGGGAATAAGTTTTCCGGAATCTGAACGGACATAGAGCAGAGAGAGAACCGATGGGTCTTTCATGTATTCAGGGATCAATTCTATGATGACCTGGTACTGGTCGTTTGGTGCATATATTGTTGAAATCTGCCGCGAACCGTATGCTGTATACAATGTATTTTCCGCCTGTGCCACCGATACGCCAAGAGACGAGGCCATGTCCCTGTTTATTACCACGTTAAGCTCGGGATTCTTGAGTTGCATGTCACTTGTAATGTCAATAAGTCCAGGCATTTCCTTCATTCTTTCGAGGAGTATGCCGGCATTGCGATAAAGTTCCTCAATGTCCGGGCCCTGTAGTGTATATTGATATTGGCTCTTGGATGATACACCTCCGACCGGTAGAGTTGATGGGACCTGCGGAATAGCCGTTATTCCAGGTATACCGGACAGCGCAGAGCGAAGACGCTGAACGATCTGGTCGGCTGAGGACTTGCGTTCAGAGCGTGGTCGGAGATGAACGAACATTCGTCCGTTATTACCGGCTGTTGCAGAATGTCCCCTGGCCCCAAGGGCTGACATGAAATCCAGGACGTCAGGATCCTGCTGAATTATTCGCGCTGCCTGATTCTGGGCTTTAACCATTGCGGTGAATGATATTCCTTCAACCGCTTCTGTGTTTATTGATATCCTATCCTGATCTTCATTCGGTAGAAATCCTTTCGGGACCTTTATGAAGAGAACTACAGTTGCGATTAATACGCCAACAGAGAAAACCATTATTGAACGGCGGTGATCGAGGGACCATTTCAGGGTGCGGTCGTAGAAATTGAGCATTGCCAGGAAGCCTCTTTCCGTGAAGGCGTAAATGCGGCCATGGTGAATTGATGCCGGAGGGCGAAGAAAACGGCTGCACATCATGGGAGTAAGAGTCAGCGAGACAACACCAGAGACGAGGACTGCTGCGCCGATGGTTATGGCAAATTCCCTGAAAAGCCTGCCTACTATACCACCCATGAATATTATCGGAATAAAAACTGCCGTAAGAGATAAAGTCATGGAGACAATTGTGAAACTTATTTCCCCTGAAGCGTCGAAGGAGGCCTGCATCCTGGATTTTCCCATTTCGAGATGCCGGACAATGTTTTCAAGCATAACAATGGCATCGTCCACCACAAAGCCGATCGCCAGGGTCAGGGCCATCAGGGAAAGGTTGTCCAGGCTGTAATCGAGCAGATACATAACCATGAAAGTGCCGATGATTGACATTGGCAGGGCAAGGACCGGAATAACTGTTGCCGTCACTGATCTCAGGAAAATAAATATTACCAGAACGACGAGGCAGAATGTCAGAACGAGAGTAAATTGAGCGTCATCAGCAGAACGCTGTATCGGTACGCTCCTGTCATACAGGATTTTGAGTGAGACTGCAGGCGGAAGTTGGGATGTCAGGGTGGGGAGGATGTTTTTAATGGAGTTTGCAAGCTGAACCGTGTTTACCCCGGGCTGGCGCTGTACGGAAAGGAAAAGTGCCCGCTGAGATATTTTGCTGTTACAGTACCATGCGGCCGCCTTGTCGTTTTCGACGCTGTCAAATACGTTTGCAATCTCGTCAAGTCTTACAGGCGAACCATTCCTGTATGTGACGATAAGGGGATGGTATTTTCCTGCTGACATCAGTTGTCCGTCGGCCTGCACGGTGATTGCGCGTTCAGGACCGTACAGGATTCCTGTCGGTTGATTGACATTACCTTTCTGGATTGAGTCAACAACCTCATCGAGGGCGATACCACGCGAGAATAGTTTCCGTGGATCAGCCTGGATGCGGACGGCATATTTCTGTGATCCATAGACCTGGACCTGTGCAACCCCGTCAATCATGGAGATGCGTTGAGCGATAAGAGTCTGACCGAAGGCGTCGAGATCCGAAAGAGGAAGGGTGGGGCTGGTAATCACCAGGTAAATGATCGGCTGGTCGGCAGGATTGACTTTCTGGTAAGAAGGCGGTGTTGGCATGTCAGGAGGTAGCTGGCGTCCAGCCCTTGCTATTGCCGATTGAACGTCCTGCGCAGCAGCATCAATATTCCGGTTTAGGGTAAACTGGAGGGTAATCTGGGTCTGGCCCTGAACGCTTACAGAGTTCAGGGAATCCACGCCGGCAATGGTGGAAAACTGCTTCTCAAGGACTGTTGCAACGGCAGATGCCATTGTTTCAGGGCTTGCCCCCGGCACCAAAGCCGAGACCTGGATAGTGGGAAAATCGACGGTCGGCAGGTCGCTAACGGGTAGTTTCCTGTATGACATCAGGCCGAATAGCAGTATGCTCATCATAATGAGTGTAGTCATTACAGGACGTCGAATGAAAGTTGCGCAGATATTCATTACTTTGTCGCCGGCAGGTTAGTATAGGCATTGCGGACCTGGATTATGGCGCCCGGTCCGACGCGTTGTTGTCCTTCGATGATCACTGATTCGCCGGGTTTAAGGCCGTCAGATATCACCGCGAGGTTCTCCACCTGCCTTGCAACCTTTACGCTTCTGTTTTCGGCCTTCTGATCAGCTGAAATCACGAATACGAAAGATCCATTCTGCCCTCTCATTACAGCCTGGGCCGGAATGACAACAGCATTTTCTTCTATCGACAGGGTTAAAGAGGCAACAACAAACTGGCCGGGCCAAAGAACGGCATTCTCGTTCTGGAATGTTGCCTTAAGATGTATGGTGCCGGTCGAACGGTCTACGGCATTGGCTATGAATGTAAGCAGCCCTGTCTCCATATTGCCTGCCGTGTCCGGGAGGCTGATCTTTACTTCAAGGTTAGTTGCTGCCATTTGTCTTGAGATCTCTCCAAGATACTGTTCTGGAACCGTAAAGCTTGTTTCAATTGGTTTAATCTGGTTGATAGTTGTCAGTTCTGTCTCGTTTGCCTTAATTATATTCCCTGCGTCGACCTGGTATTTGCCGGTTCTTCCATCGATGGGAGAGCGGATTGTGCAATAACTCAGCATGATACGGGCGTTTTCGACCACAGCTTCATCGGCTTTGACCGTGGCGGCAAGCGAGTCGGCTGCCGCCTTTGCCTGGTCAAAGATGTCCTGTGATGTCAGTCCTTTTTTCAACAGTTCATCCTGACGCCGCATCTCGCTTTGTGCATTTACTTCCTGGGCACGGTCCTTTGCAAGGGCGGCCTCGGCCTGCTTCAATTCATTCGCCTGCAGCGAAGAATCGACCGCAAACAGGAGATCGTCCTTCTTTACGTCCTGTCCTTCATTGAAATTGATGTTTGTCAGGATGCCGGTTATCTGTGACTTTATGGTTATACTTACACGTGGCATTACTGTGCCGAATGTTCGTATCTCAACGGGCATTGTCTTCTGGATGACCTCCGCAACCATTACCGGCGCCGGTGGTGTTTCTTTGCTGTTTTTCTGTTCTTTCTTAGCACATCCGCAGGACAGCGAGAGAATGAGGAGGAACTGCATTGCCAGCCAGATCGCATGTGTCCAATACATAAAATATAACTCCGTTTTTTTGTCTAAATCCTTAATCACCTGCAGTCTGCGAGGAAAATACACCGGTAGGAAACTATGCCAGGACTTCCTGGACGGCTTTGAGCAGGCGCTCAGGATCAGCAGTGGGCATGAGCTTTCTAACACATTTCAGCCGGTTGAATTTCGCTGTCGCGGTATCGTCCCTGGTGCGGCTGTCATCATAAATAATGACCGGAGTTGAACTCAGGCTCGGCATTACGTCCATAAGTCCTGCAACCGCGCTTCCGTTAAGTCTTGGCAGAATTTCTTTCATCAGCAGCAAGTCCGGTTTCTCGGATGCCGCCTTTTCAAGGACTTCAGGCCCGCTTGATACCAGGCTTGCATCGTAACCGGCGTTTTTCAGGGTTGTAACAATCAACTCCGCTTTCCTTTTATCGTCTTCGGCAAGAATGATCTTCTTGATTGTCCGCTGAAGTTTCTCGGATACGGCCTTTCTTTTTGAAATGATCGATTTGATTTTTTTTACCAGCTCTGATTCTTCGCATGGTTTAGCAATGAATCCGTCGATATCGAGGTTGCCGAAGAAGTTTGCCATCATTGCCCTGGCTGTTAGTACAAGCACTGGATAGCGTGGTTTACCTTCAGGTGATGAGATCAGTTTCAGGAATCCCAGTCCGCCCATGCCTGGCATGCTGATGTCGAGAATGATAAGGCTGGGGGTAAGCACCTTTAGTTTTTCAACGGCTTCCTCGCCGCTCTGAGCGACTGTGACGTCAAAGCCCTCAAAAGAAAGGTAGTCTTTCAGGGAAATCAGCAGATGTTTTTCGTCATCAACCAGCAAGATATGTTCTTTTACGGAAGCGTTCATTCTATGCCTTTCACTGAACCGATATTCTGCCACGAACAGACTGTTCAAGGCAATTCAGAAGATCTTCCGGCTGCCACGGGATCCTGAGCACAGGCAGGCCCAGTCCCTGCAGTATCTCCTGTTTTACGGAATCAATTTCACGGTTGATTATGACAATCAACGGCACGTACATCAATGCCTTTTGATCACGAATTTCCGAAATTGCTATGGCGCCATCCATGCCTGGGGATATCCAGTCAACCGTTATAAGGTCGGGCAGCTCCTGGCTGACGGCTTCGGAAACGCTGTTTCCCCGTTTGAGGCTGACCAGATGATATCCGAAGGTATCCATGGATTTAGTCATCATCAGCCTGTTTTTCTCGTCTTCGTATATGATCAGAACGTTGGGCGGTTTAGATGCTGGTAATCTCACCGAGACAATGGTTCCCCTGTCCTGGCCCGGGGGAGGGCTCTGTAGCTCAATTGATCCGCCGTGCCGCTCAAGGATTTCCTTGGCAATCGCGAGGCCAAGGCCGGCACCGCTGACATATTCACCTATACGGAAATACCGCTGCGTTACCTTCTGCAGGTACTTGGCCTCAATACCTATTCCTGTATCCAGAACATCCAGGACAAAGAAGCCGCTTTCGTCGTATCGAAGGAGGACCTTAACCGCACCGTTTGGGTTGTTAAACTTGATAGCGTTCTTAATTATGTTGAATACGACTCTTTCGATCTTCCCGGGATCGCATTCAACGAAACCCAGCACATTGGTAATTGAGGCCTCCATCAGTAAACCAGCCTGTTCAACCTGGATCCTGAGGGCTTCAACCGTATTCTGGAGAAAACGCGGAAAATTAATTTTTACCTTTTTGAATTTCAGCGTGTCGGCCTCGATGCGGCTCATGTCGAGAATGTCTTCCACTGTGCGGGAGAGGCGCTGGCAGTCTTCACGGATCATGTGCAGGTAAGTTCTGGTCTCATCAGTGATAGGCCCGGCTATGCCTTTCAGGATGTTTCCCGCGGCATATTTGATCGAGGCAACAGGAGTTTTCAGCTCATGCGACACGTTGGAGACGAACTCGGACTTTGCCTTGTCATGTTCCTGGAGCTGGAGAATCGCCTGGTAAAGCTGTTCTTCTACCCGTTTTCTTTCGGCAATCTCGGAGTTTAAGCCTTCATTTAATTTTGTGCGTTCAGCCACCTGCCGTGCAAGTTCTTCGCTTGCGCGCTTGATCTCATCCTCCGCTTCACGCCGTGTGGTTATGTCACGTATAAAGAAACAGAGGTAATCATTAACAGACAGATGTATTCGACTGGATGAGATTTCTGAAGGAAAGTGCGAGCTGTCTTTTCGGATGCAGTATGCCTGGATCAGGGTGAACTGGTCATTTGTAAGGTTCTGGCAGATGTTTTCGAGGACAGATTCGTTTAATCCGGCAATGATATCCTGAATATTTCCCTCGGACAGCTCCCTGCTGGTATATTGAAACGACTGGACTGCCCGAGGATTTGCATCAACAATATTGCCTTCCAGATCCGTTATGAGCGCGGCATCGTAGAGATTGTCAAACAGGGCCTTGATCTCGGCGTTTTCAATCGAGGTTACGTGGATTTCCTTTGTCCGGGCCCCCTCTCTGGTCGATGGCAGGATTCTCGTCCGGTCGCCGGTTTGTCGCTGGGCATCGCTTTCCTCCACCATGTCAGGGGGGATATCGATTCTTATCGTTTTAGAGAAATCTTCTTGAGTTTTCATAATAGTTTCTTGGAAAAGCCCACGAATTAGCAGGAATGTGGCATAGGAGAGCGAAAGCGTCAAGGATGCTCCTTGCTCTGGGGAGAGACTGGCTCAGATTGTAGCGTGTCCTACGGACTGTTGGTGCATACGATTCTGTAGAATCCTGATACGCCCGAAGGACCAAGCACGTAATTGTTCGTCGAATTTGATCTTTCGATATTATTATCCACATTCTCCCATGTGCCGGAGGCGAGGCTTTCTCTATGCTGGAGCGCGAAAGGTTTCGTTGTCCAGTTGGTGGAACTTGGCCAGCTGATAACTATACATCCATTGCTGATCGTGACTTTGGTTATAGCTAAAGAAGATGACTTGTTTGTGGGATCAGTACCGGCAATGTATTCCTGCCAGGCTGTCAATCCGTCACCATCCGTATCACTCATCGCAGCGCTATTGTAATCGTTTGTCGCCGGATAGAAGTGTTCAATCCAGGTCTCGGGCGCGCTGTTGGCGTATGTGTTCTCCGCGAATTGAGCTGTGATTGAGCCTGAAGCTGTCACATTGTTCCATGTGTAGTTTAAGTTGCTGAAAGCGTTGTCATAGGAATAGCTCAACGCTGCTCCGTTGGTCTGAATACTCTGGATATGATAATGCATGCCGGCCGAAATTAAAAAGTTCGTGGAAGCGCCGTGGTCTATGGAGACGGGGCCCGCCGGGTCAATCGAGCCGTTGGCACCGGCTGACACCGTGATCGTATAGGTGTTAACGGCGAAGGAGGCGGAAACAGTCCTGGGCTGGTCCATGAGGACTGTGATCTGGTCACCTGCAATCGTGCAGCCGTTGGTGTTACCGGACCACTGCGCGAAGTGGTAGCCGTTACTTGCGGTGGCGGTGATCGTGACATTGCTGCCGGAAAGCACCCAGGCATCCGAAGCGTCAATGGAACCGTTGGCGCCGGCGGAGGGGGTCAGCCGGTAGTTGGTGATCCAGTTCCAGGTAAGGGAGGAGCTTTCCGTGATGCTAAACGACGTGTTGGTACCGGACCCGGATGAAACGCTGCCGGTGCCGGTAAAACCACTGCAGACATACTGGGTGGAGCCGTTATCAAGAGGCGAGCCTGCCACAGAGGCATTGATAAGACTGTTGTAGTCGTTGGTGGTGATGCCCGAGGGCGTGGCAGACCCGTAAAGTGTTGAGGCTGAAAGCGTAAAGGTGTTAATGGCAAATGTGGCTTCAATCGTGCTGTCGGCCGTTATGTTTGCCCAGGTATAGTTGGTGGAGGTAAGGCTGTTGTCGCTATAAGGGCTGCCTGCGATATCAACGCCGCCGGTCTTGATGTTCGTTATGTGGTAGTTGGCATCGGCTGTTATGGTGAAGTTGGTTGTCCCGTTATAGTCGACGGTGACTGGGCCTGTGGGGCTGATAGAGCCGTTTCCGACCTTGCTGGCCGTGAGCGTCTGCGTATTGAATTCGAAACTAAGGGCGTTGGTTGCCCAGATCTGTTCCACCGCGTTGGTGGCGCGGAAGGCAAAGAAGTACATTGTGTTAGGGCTCAACCCGGTGACCGTACAGCTGATGTTCGTAGAGGCTTCATTGGTGTATGACCCGATATACATCGCATTGGTCCAGAGAGCTGCGTTAGTCTCACCATTAGCCGTATTCCAGTGGGCGTAAACGTCGTATACCGCGCCAGAGCACGAGAGTGTGGCGTTCGGGACGGCCGAGGTTGACGTAAGGGATGTGGCGGGTGTGTTGGTGATGGACAATCCCTCAGGCGAAAGTGTAGTGAAATTGGTTGTGCTTGGTGCCCAGGCGCCACCGGCAGCATTGCTTCCGTAAGTGCGGTAGTAATATGTCAGGCCGTAGTAAAGGTTGCTGACGACGTTTGAAAACACGCCTGTATCCAGCACGCCGTTGGTGTAAACATGCTGCCAATTCAGTTTGTTAGTATCGCCGTTGCTCTCGCCCCAGTAAGTACAGACAGTAGTCAGGACACCACCAGTGAATGACAGGTTGCCTGTGAGGGTGGCACTACCTATACCGATGTCTGTTGCTCCTCCATCATTTGTAACTACCGGAAGCTGGGCTGTGATGTCGGCTGTGGCGGTTGGCGCGCCCGAGAGCGAGAGCGTATAGTTCGCGGCATCCGCACCGCCGAGTGAAGAAGCTGCGGTGAGGACCACGGTCTTGCCGTTAGCCACGGTCTTGTCCTCGAAGGAGAGGACAGGGGTGAGAGTAACAGTGTCGCCCGCGTTGGTGTTGACAAGAGTCAGGCTGTTGACGTTGATCGTGGCGTTTGAGGTGGCGTCATACTGCTTATTATTCGCGGTAAATGTGCCGCCGATCGTTACCTGGCGCTGGCTTATCGTAACGGATCCGGTCAGGCCGGTCAGGGTGTAGTTGGGTGCAGCCGATCCGCCGAGGGAGAGTGACCCTGCTGAAATGGCGCGAGATCCGACGTCCTTGCTGGCCAGTGTGCCGGTGCCCGAGATAGTCAGGTTTGCGCCATCGAGGTTGTTGTCGATAGAGAGGATTGCCGCAGCTGCATCCGTGGTGTTGTCGTAGTTGCGGCTGCCGGAGAGAGCCACTGGCCGCTGGTTTACCGTCAATGACGTGCTGGTGTCGTTAGCGGCGGCATTCAAGAACTGGGAATTGTTGCCAGCATAGGCATAGGTAATGGTGTAGGGCGACCCGGAAACCGCATCGGTTGCAAGGGAAGCGTCATTATAGGTTATCGAGAAACCGCCGGTGGTGTTTGTTACTGTTCCATTAACGGTGTGGCCATTTATCGTGGCACTGACCGTATCGCCGTTCGCTGGATATACAGTAGTGGGGCCGCTGGTGCTGCTCACCGTGCCAGTCAAAGTTATGCTGGTTGCGCCATAGGTGATGCTCGGGGCGGCGGTCAAAGCTGAGAATGACGGCGTTGCCTTGACTATCATATTCACATAGCCGCCGGCACCGGTTATCGTACCATTGGTTGCCGTGTATCCGCCGCTCAAAGCCGTGCCGGTGATAGTAGGGGTTGCATTGGCAGAGCCGGTCATTGTGCCGGTACAATCCAGCAGGCGGTAGCTTCCCGCAGCCAGCGCGGATCCCGTAACGTTGACGGTTACGGTGTTGTTATTGAGTGTCAGATTGCCCGAAGCGCCGCTCACACTGATTTTCCCAACTGTTGTGCTGGCGCCGCCCACTGCCTGGAAAGAAATCAATGCGTCGGTGTTCAGTGTCACGGTTTGAGAAGGTGCATTGATTGTGGCCGTTCCCGAAGTGCTGCTGCATGCCAGGGTCTGCTGCGGGCCGGCCCCGGTCAGGGTTATGCCTGCGTTTGATACGTCGCATGTTGCGCCGGCAGCAATGGAAATCTGCGGTGTGCCGGCAATAGAACCGCCAGCACCGAGAGTCAGGGTTCCTGCGCTGATTGTTGTATTGCCGCTGTAAGTGTTAGCGCCGGTGAGAGTCACTGTTTCGCTGGTTGTCTTGTTGAGGTCAGCCGTACCGGCGAGGATGGCGCTGACTGATCCGCTCTTCATCTCGAATGTGTCTGTGCTGTTGACTGTCAGCGTTCCGCTCCCTGTAATCTGGCCGCTGCCGTCAACAGTAAGAGTACCGATGGTGTCAGTGTAGGCGCCAAGGCTGAGGACGGCGGTGGATCCATTAACCGTTACAGGGCCGCTGCTGAGGGCATCACTGATGCCGTAGGCCAAAGTTCCGGCCTGTACAGTGGTCAAACCCGTATACGATGTGGCGGCCGAAAAGGCCAGGGTGCCTGCACCTGTTTTTGTAAGCGCACCGGTTGTGGTTGCCGTGCCGCCGGAAATTGTAAGTGTGTTTGCTCCGGTTGTGATTTCAATCGTGCTGGTGGTGCCGCCAGTAAGGGTGAAGCCGCGGGTTGTAGAGGCTGTTGCGCCGGTGTACCGAAGGGTTCCGCCGCCGAGAACTATGTTTCCCACACCAACAGCACCCTGCCCGATATTGCCGGCTGTTCCGCCGTTATTTATCGTGGCGGCGCTTATTATGCCGTTATTGATTGTGACAACACCGGTAAAAGTGTTGGCGGCCGCAGGTGTAAATGTGCCGCTGCCGTTTTTGGTCAAACCGCCGGTTCCGCTGATGATTCCAGTGCCGGTTGTAATATTGCCGGAGCCGTCAATTGTGAGCAGGAACCCGCCATTATTGATCGTGTTGTTGGCATTGAGCGTAAGGGTGTTGCCTGAGTTATTCTGCCATGTATGTGCGCCGCCCAAGACGAAAGTAATTCTTGTTTTGTTTGCCGTCCCGCCGAAGGTTACGCTTCCCGTTCCGGAATTGATGGTAAGCCCTGCAGTACCCAGTGTGATGCGTCGGTTGGCGCTGCCATTGCTATTGACCGCAGTTGTGCCCGTGCTGTTGAAGATTAAGCCCTGTACGGATAGATTTGCCCCTAAAGTTGAGGTCTGTGCCGTATTGTTAGTACTGACATTGAAATATGCGGTATCAGTCGCTCCGGGAACGGCTGCCGGATTGCCGCCCCCGCCGCCAGCGGCAGTATCCCAGTTCGCGACAGTAGACCAAAGAGTATTAGCACCACCGTGGTCCCAGTATTTGGTCGCTGCCTGTACATTGTAGATACCTGCAACGCCAAGAACTGCTGCCGAGATCAGCAAGATATTAAAAGGTGCCCGTCTTTGTCGGGGTATGGTGGAAAAAGGCATAAAAGGTGATGATATCGCCCTTTCTGTGTTGGGTGAGGTAAACCCCAGGAAAGATAAAAAAGAAAAGAATTTTCCTGAAAAAGAAAAGTTCCTGTTCTTATTTGTTATGTCTTCTGATCGATACATCGTTCAACACCTGCTGCCGCTGTCAGTTCATGCAATAAACATGCCTATATCCAGCTCCGCCCCGATCATTTAAGAGCATCACCACCAGTTAGACTGTTGGCATAAATCTAACTGCATAAATGTTAACAAAAATGGGGGAAACCAGGATATTCGGCAAAAAGCTGAACACAACATCAGCAAAATGCTGATAGGTACTCAAAATGCTCTGTATTTATTGGTGTCTCAGAATCTGGGACAATCGAGACATCCGGAAAGAGTGAATGTTTTATAGGCTTATTGTGTTTTCGAATCATTGAAGTAAGGGGACGAGCCAATCAACTGCCTGCGGCCACCGTGGCCCAAATAATGACCAATTGCAGCCAGATCGCAATTTATCATTAAAAATAGAAAGGGGGCGGATGTAGCAACGTTAAGCTAAGAAGTGGTATCGCCCGGGTGGGGATTTTCGCTTTGCATCCACTGCACGGCTCGTTTGACTAATTCAGTTGTATTTTTGATTTTCAGCTTGTTCTTGATGTGTTCCCTGTAAGTTTGAACTGTTTTGGGGCTCAGGCTGAGGCTCGCCGAGATTTCTTTTGTAGTAAGACCCTGGCCGATAGCCTGGAAAACTTCCAGCTCGCGGTTTGTCAGCTGGCTGATAGTCTGCGCCGGCTGGGATTTTTCCTTGCCTGATACGCCGCGTACAATGAGATCTTTCAGGGCGTCGCTAACGAAAATCTCACCTTTCATTATTGCCCGGATGCCGTCAATTACCATTGAAGGCGGAGCACTTTTCATGACGTATCCTGATGCACCAGCACGCAGGCATCTCTCAGCATATAGAAATTCATCATACATGGAAAGCATGAGAACTTTTGTTCCTGGAGCCCGCAGCCTGATTTCCTCAAGCAGGATTATGCCGCTTGCATCCTTCAGCGAGATGTCCAGTGTAACTGCATCAGGCTTATTGGCGTCGATGATCTTCATGGCATCCTTGCAGTTGTCGGCCTGACCGCAAACCGTCATGTCAGGTTCTTCCTCGATCATCTGGGCTATGGCCTCTCGCAGAATAGGATGATCATCCACTATCAATATACTGTGTTTCCTGCTGCTCATGATTATCGTTCGACAATATTGGGGTCGAATGAATACCGGACTATTGTTCCGCCATCCTGACCGGGCTTGATTTCCAGCGCCCCCTGGATCATTTGTGCCCTGTAACGCATGGTGGGCAGTCCTACGCCCTCCCTGAAGTCACTGTCCATCTTGATTCCCTTGCCGTCATCCTTGACCGTAAGCACAATCTGCCCATTGCTTCTTGCCAGGCCGATATCAATCCGGCTGGCCTTTCCGTGCTTGACAGCATTGGTAATGGATTCCTGCGCGATCCTGTACAAATTGGTGGCTGTCATTAAATTCAGGTTTTTTGCCGCATTTTCATCGAGATTGGTATTGCATGGAATATCCAGGTAATTCTTCGCATAAGATGCCAGCTCTTGCAGGGCGGAGATCAGCCCCTCGGTCCTCAATGTCAAAGGAAACAGCATTTTGGCGAGATCGCGCACCTGGGAATTTGCCCTGGTCGTGAGAGTCACGATTTCATCCGCAGCGCCGGCTTCGGCGATGTCCTTCTTCAGGAGCCTGTTCTTCAGGGTCTCTGCTTTTATGTTTATGACCGTGAGTATCTGTCCTAAATCATCGTGGAGATTTTGGCCAAGAGTTTCTTTTTCCTGCTCACTTGTTTCGTTTACAAGTTTTTCAAGTTTATGCCGCTGTTCAACCTCGTGTATCAGCCTGGTGTTGAGTTCCTGTAATTCAGCCTGGTGCTTCTTGATTGCCAGCTCCAGCTCCTGCTGGTAAATCACCGTCTCAATTGTCATGCGGAGCTGTTTGTCGTCAAACGGCTTGAGGATGTAAGCCCTCGGCTTTGAGGACATTGCCCGTTTGAAAATATCTTTCTGATCGCATCCCGTAAGGTAAATCACCGCACTTTCGTACTTGCCGCTGATGATTTGCGCCGCCTCGATGCCGTCCATTTTTCCAGCCAGTCGTATGTCCATCAGTATGATGTCCGGCAAATCTCCCCTGGCCGCCATTTCTTCCAGCGCGAGTAATGCATCTTCCGCGGTGGTACAGGTTCCGGCAAAGCTGTAACCGTTTTTCTTGATTTGTGCTTCAATAATTTTGGAGATCAGGAAATCATCTTCTACCGCGAATATAGACGTGCTTTTCATGGCTGGACTGCTCTAGAACGTATCAGTCTCCCGGCTTCTTTGATGATGAGAAATGTAATTAGTCGTAAGATTAAACGATTCAGGATGTTAACGCAAGTGTTTGGGTTCCTCGCTGTTTTCAGTGGATACACACCTCGCAGCGCATTGATTCACCGGAAAAAGATTTTTGACAGGATAACCAGCCTTCGTACAGAAACTCCGTCCTGGCAGGCAGGATATTCTGTTGATCAAGAAGCAGATTGATGTTTTTACGTGTTTTGACCGGAATTTCCGGATCAAAACACGGAAAAACGCATCTTTCTGATCGGATCCTGGATTCAGTCCCATCATGTTATCCTGTCAATTTTCTCTTGTTGCCTTTGATTGGCTACTACTTATCCACCGATAATAGCGAAGAGCCAGTGTTTGAGCAATATGACTTATGTCGATAATTCCATGGACTTCAGGAGAAGGTCGCGGCCGGAAATGATTTCAAAGTCCATGGAACCGCAATCCTGGCAGGCGAAGAGAGGGAAATCAGGACTGGATTCCTTCCTGCATGAGTGACACAGCACCCGTGCCGGCACATTTTCAATGACCAGCGCGGCGCCTTTAAAAGGGGAGTCTTCGGCCGCAATCCGAAATGCCTGGTCCAACGCTTCGGGATCCACGCCGGAAAGCGCGCCAATGCTTACAGTGATGCTTGTAACGCTGGAATGTTCATTTAAGGCAATTGACTGGACCTGCTGGACAAGCGCTTCAGCTATGGAAAGTTCGTGCATCAGCAGATCCTCGGCAGGAGTTCACCGCGTGGCACGTCCACAATCCGCTGGCCGCCTGCGACGGTTCTTATTGTCACCCGCCCTTTATCCGCGGTAACCTTCCCGATACTTCTTGCGCCAGCGCCGCCATTAATGGTTTTCCATTTCTTAAGTATCTCCCGCGAAACTTCCGGCGAGCATATCATCACTATTCGGCCTTCAGACGCGACATGAAGCGGGTCAATACCGAGTATTTCCGAGAGCGCGCGGGCACCGGTCGAGAAAGGCAATTTTGGTTCTTCCAGGCATATGCCGGTCTTCCCGTTCTGCACAATCTCGCCAAGCACAGAGGCCAGTCCGCCGCGGGTAGGGTCCCTCATGAATCTTATTCCGCCTGCGAACTTTTGTACGGCCTGGACCAGGTGGTGTACAGGGGCAGAATCGCTCTTGAGGGTGGAACTGATGTTTATCTTGTGCCTTGCCGCGAGCACGGCGAACCCGTGATCACCCAGTTCACCGCTTACAATTACATCATCGCCTTTGACAACACGTCCCGGCCCTAGGTCAAAGCCGTCTAGCGCTTCGCCGATTCCGGATGTATTGATGAAAAGTCCATCGCACTGGCCGCGCCCAACGACTTTCGTGTCACCGGTCGCGATAACCACCCCGCAAACTTCCGCAGCTGTTTTGACAGAATCAAGGATGCGCCGCAGTTTTGAAAGAGAGAGGCCTTCCTCGATGATCAGCCCCATGGACAACCACCTGGGTAAGCCGCCGGACACCGCCAGGTCATTGACGGTTCCGTGTACCGCCAGGTCCCCGATGTTGCCGCCAGGAAATTCAAGCGGCTGTACTACAAAACTGTCTGTGGTGAAGATGATCTTCTTCCCGTGCCAGGGCAGGGTGGCTGCATCGGGCAGGCCGGCGAGCGGTCCCTTGCCGAAACGGGAAACGATTTCCGACTGGATAAGGTCGCGTGAAAGCCGGCCTCCGCCACCGTGTGCAAGCTGTATTGTTTCTTCAGGTTTCATTTCACCTCGTGTATTTATAATACGCCGAACAGGATCCTTCGGAACTGACCATGCATGGACCAATCGCGTGGTCCGGGGTACATGCTTTTCCGAACAGGGGGCACTCCATAGGTTTCAGTTTGCCCTTTATCACCTCGCCGCACAGGCAGCCGGCCGGTTCCCGGCCTTTTTGTACACTGATTCCATGTTTCTTCCCGGCGTCGCACTTTTCGTATTCCGGACGGATACCCAGTCCGCTTTGCGGAACCATTCCCAGCCCGCGCCACCGCGCATCGACCGGCTGGAGGTATTTCTCCATGAGTTTCTTTGCCTTGATGTTTCCTTCCGGCTTGACCACCCGGTTGTACTGGTTCTCAACCTCAGCCTTTCCGGCAACAAGCTGGGACAGGATACCTTCGATTGCCAGCAGTATGTCAAGCGGTTCGAAGCCGGCGACGACGCAGGGGATACCATTGGGACCCGTAAATGGTCTGTATGCACCCGATCCGATTATTGCACTGACATGGGCAGGGCACAGGAATGAATCTATCTTCAGTTCAGGATCAGACATCAAGGCTTTAAGGGCCGGAGGAACAAGTTTGAACGCCGTCAGCAGGGAAAGATTTTTCAGGCCATCTTCGTAACATGTTGCCAAGATGGTGGTTACAGGAGCGATAGTGGTTTCAAAGCCAACGGCCAGGAAGACGATTTCCCTGTCGGGATTCTGCCTGGCGAGTGTAAGAGCAGAGGACGGCGAATATACTGTCTCAACGGATGCGCCGCTGGACCGGATCATGGCGAGTGTTGATTTCGATCCTGGCACATTGATCATGTCGCCGAATGTGACGATTATAATATCCTTTTCCGCGAGGCTGATCGCGGCATCAATGTATCCGGTTTCAGTAACGCAGACAGGACAGCCCGGACCGCTTATCAGGTCAACATTCTCCGGAAGGATATCCCTGATACCAAAACGGGCAATTGCCATCGTGTGCGTACCGCAGACTTCCATTATGGAGGCAGTCTTGCCGGAGCGTTTCAGTTGACCGGCAAGGTCAGCGATGCGTTCTTTTAACCGTTCCGCTGCTTTGCGGTTCCTGTATCCGTCAATGTATTTCATGTTATTAAAAGACACAAAGATGCAAGGCGAGAAAGGCACAAAGGCACAAAGGCACAAAGGCAGAAACATAGAGAAGAAAGCGGGTGGGGTGAGGGTGTGAAATCAAAGTTCTTCATTGCACGTTTCTTCCCATTTCCTCAAAGAGCTTGATCCTTTCGTTCGCTTCCTTTTCGTCGAGTCGTTCAATGGCAAATCCGGCGTGGATAATGACATAGTCGCCTTTGGCGGGTTTTTCCAGCAGGGTGAGGTTCACGTCGCTTCGTGCACCGTCAAGATCGGCAACACCGGTGCCGTCATCGCGCACTTCAACCAGTTTCATTGGAACTGCTAAACACATACAAACCTTTCACTATGTAGGGGCGCTGTTTATCGGCGCCCGGTAATGATCAAGCACGGGCGTCGGCCAGCGACGCCCCTACATCTATTACTTTCTTCCTGCAATTACTGCCTGGCCAAATGAAATGCATCCGTCATTGGGCGGGGTATTGCGATGAAGCAATACCTTCAGGCCCGTCTTTTCAAGTTTGTCCACGAGCAGTTTATTGAGAATCCCGTTCATGAATACGCCGCCGCTTAAAGCTATTATCGCCGAAGGCGCGGCATTCAATCCGTATTCCACCATTCGCAATGCCGCCTTGGCAACTGAATAATGAACAGCCATGGCATAGACGGTCTCCCTCCCTTTGATCAGACGTGGATCAGCCAGCAGTGCGAATGACTCGTTCCAGTTGACCAGGAGTTTGCCTTCGCATTCTGATGCCGAGAATGGCAGTTCCGGAATAACGGTATCCCTGCATCTCAGGGCTGCCGCTTCAAGTCGGATTGCCGGCTGCCCCTCGTAAGTGATTTCCGGCGGAGCGAACCCGAGGAGCGCTGAAAATGAATCGAAAACACGTCCGGCTGCATGTGTGACCGGAGCGTTGATCCCTTCGACACATTGCCTAGCCCAGAGAGACGCTTCGCTTCCGGATATTCCAAGCCTTATCCTCCATTCTCTGGTAATTGTCGAGCCGCATGACACAAACCGGCTGACAAGCTGCCGGGCCGGCTGCCTTACGGCGGCATCGCCGCCGGGCAGGGGGACACCGGTGAATGATGCGAGTCTTTGAAAACCGGCAATATCAACGGAAAGAAGCTCTGCACCCCAGATTGAGCCGTCGGTTCCCATCCCGGTACCGTCAAAAACAAGCGCCAGCCCTTTGTCATGTCCGTTTTCTTCGAGGCAGGCAGCGGCATGCGCATGATGATGCTGGACTTCGACGACAGGCAGGCTGGTTTCCGCTGCAATGCGGCGACCGAGTTTTGTCGAGTGCATGTCGGGATGAAGATCAACGGCAATGGCATCGGGCGTTTTCTTTAAAAAGGCAGGCAGGTATTTTGCAACAGTTTCGATGCTGTCCAGCGCTTCGGGTGTTTCCAGGTCGCCGATATGCGGAGATATCACCGCGCAGTCATCGTAGGCTACTGTTATGGTGTTCTTCATGTCCGCGCCCATGGCAAGTACCCTGCGGTCCATCCTGTTGACAAGCCGTACCGGGTTTGGCGCATATCCCCGTGCCCGCCGCCAGACCTGCGGCCTGCCGCGGCGAACAACGCACAGTGAATCATCGTTGCGCAGGTTGATTTCACGGTTATGGGAAAGAATGAAATCGGCGATATGACTGAGGCGATCGCGTGCTTCATCGCAGGTTATGCAGATCGGTTCACCGCCCCGGTTACCGCTGGTCATGATAAGGATTTCAAAAGGCGGAACCTTATCGCCATCGAGAGGTTCGAGGAGAAGCTTGTGAAGCGGTGAAGTGGGCAGCATGACGCCCATTGTCATTGCGTCAGGGGTGATTAGGTCAACCGGCAGAAGTTTTGATGCCGCTGTTTCCGGTTTGACATCCAATATAACGATTGGTGATTCGGGGGACAGGAGAAGCTGTTCCGCTTCGCCCGTGACAACGCAGTACCGGCGCACGATATCCACGCTGGATGCCATGACCGCGAAAGGCTTGTGCGGACGATTCTTGCGCTTCCTGAGTGTTTCCAGCGCTTTCCGGTTCATTGCGTTTGCTGCAAGGAGGAATCCGCCAATACCGCGGACTGCTATAATTCTGCCTTTTGAAAGTTCCATCCGTACTGCTTTCAGAGGATCGCCGCTGACCGCTTTTCCTGAAATCTTTTCCAGGGTCAGTTTAGGGCCGCATACAGGGCAGGCAATGGTTTCGGCATGGAAGCGGCGGTTCTCCGGATCATTGTATTCCGCGGAACATTTTTTACACATTGGGAAGATTGACATCGTCGTTCTTTCCCTGTCATACGGGGTTGAGTTGATCACCGTATACCTGGGGCCGCAATTTACACAGGTTGTGAACGGATAACCATAGCGCCGGTCTGAAGGATTTGTTATTTCCGCCATGCAGTCGGCACAGATGGCCAGGTCTGCAGGAATGAGGAGTGAATGTGAACCCGTTTCCGAGCTGGGCAGGATGGAGAACTTTTTCAGTTGTTCGGGAAAAGGTACTTCCGTGCTTTCCGTTGGCGAAATGCTGTTTATGACGGCGTTTGGAGGCAGTCTAGAGGGGAGGTTGTGGATGAAAGCTTCAACGTCCTTCCGGGGCCCCTCAATTGAAATACGGACTGAATCGCTCCGGTTCTGGATCCAGCCGGCAAGTCCGGCTTCCGTGGCAAGCCGGAGTATCGCGGGCCGGAATCCGACACCCTGGACTATTCCTGTGATATCGTAAGTGTTCCTGATTCTTTGAGACTTCATCGCCCGGTAGAGTAGTCGCTTGCAGTGAATGAGTAAATAGAAACTGTCGTGTGAACTTCTAGCAGAAACGACATATATCCACTGACATTCACCCTCACCTCAATCCTCTCCCCTTGAGGGAGAGGATGCTCAATTCCATCCCTTCCTCGCCCCTTGAGGGAGAGGACACAGGTGAGGGGGATATTTGACTTTCGTTAGTATTAGTTCAGCGATATATTGTCCACGCAGATTTCGACGCAGGCCTTGCCCTTGTCCGTAAACTCTTTGGCCGCCTCCTCGAAATTACCTTTGCTGACAACGGTTGAAATAAAATCAACTGCTGCCTGAAGGTTTCTTGAGGCCAGGTTCGACAACCTTTCCCCAAAGCCGTTGAACTCGTAACCCCGGATTCCGAGCATATACGACCGCGTTTTGGCTCCGAAAAGTGTCAGGGCAAGCGAAACTACTTCACCGGGCGAGACTTCATGGCTCCCGAGTCCGGAAGTTACCGAAGGCGCCAGCCTGTTGAAATAAAACGGTTCCCTTCCGCTGGTATCAGCGTCGACAAAGATGGTCACGTCGTAGTTGGAAATATCGTGTGCATGTTCAACGGTAAGCTGGTAATCCGATTCAACCGCAACGCCAGGTATGCCGAGTCCTTCAATGCAGGCTGCAAGGGCTGGACCAAGGCCGTCATCCATACGGCCTGGATTTCCGTAGCCGATCAGAAGAACTCGTGCTCTGCCGGATTTCATGACTTTTCTTTTCGATCAAGCAGGTTGCCTTCATGGTCAAAGATCTCGACTGTCAGGGGCATCCTGCCCATTGCGTGCGTTGCGCACGAGAGGCACGGGTCGTAGGCCCTGATGGCAACTTCGATGTTGTTGAGAAGTCCCTCGGTGATCTTCTGTCCTGAAAGCTTGTCCTGTGCCACTTTCTGTACGGCCCTGTTCATGGCCTCATTATTGTTGGTGGTTGAAACAATAAGGTTAGCCATTTCAATCTGGTCGTTCTTGTTCACCCTGTAATGGTGGAACAATGTGCCTCGCGGCGCCTCGAGAAGGCCAATCCCTTCTTCACGGCGTCTGCCTTTCACCACAAGGTCCTTGCCCTGCAGGTCCTTGTCATTGAGCAGGTCCCTGATTTTTTCCATTGAATGGAGGAGCTCAATCATGCGGGCCCAGTGGGATGCCATTGTAATGTTGATCGGTTTGCCTACGGCCACGGCCTTGAATTCCTTGCGTGCTTTCTCTGCCTCAGGCGTATCAATGAAGTCGCATGTGTTCAGCCTGGCCAGTGGACCGACCCTGTACCAGCCGTTTTCAGGGCCCAGCTGTTTGATGAACGGGAACTTCATGTATGACCACGAGCGGACTTCTTCGGCAATGTAGTCATAGTATTTTGCATAATTAAGCTGGTCGAATATCTTTTCGCCCTGCGCGTCAATGGCACGCAGGTTGCCGTGATAGAGGTCCATGGCACCGTCTTTGCGTATCAGCGACATGTGGTTCGAGTCAAAGGATCCGAATGGCGCCAGTTCCGTGAGATGTTCCACAGTGTAGTCTTTGGCAATCTTAAGCGCGCCCTGTGACCAGTCCATCATCTGTTTGACGTCCTTGAGAAGGATGTCGCGTTCCGCGGTTGACAGGTTCTTGTTTATGCCGCCCGGTACCGCTCCCGTGCCGTGGATCTTTTTGCCGGCCGTCATTTTGATGACTTCCTGCCCGTACTTGCGCATCATCACGCCCTGGACTGCGAGGGCAGGGTATTTCTTCGCCACGCCTATCACATTGCGAATGGAAGGATCGGCTTCAAACCCGAAAAGCAGGTCAGGGGAACACAGGTGGAAAAAATGGAGCGCGTGCGACTGGAACACCTGCCCGTAGTGCATCAGGCGGCGCATTTTCTCTGCCGTCGGGGTGAGCTTGTCGGCTCCGACGATCATATCCAGCGCCTTGGCAGCGGCGAGATGGTGACTGACGGGGCAGATACCGCAAAGTCTCTGTGTCAGGACCGGCATTTCCCAGTAGGGTCGGCCCTGTACGAAGCGTTCGAATCCGCGGAATTCAACAATATGAAGACGGGCCTGTTTGACCTGGTTCTTTTCGTCAAGGAGAATGGAAACCTTGCCGTGCCCCTCTACCCGGGTTACCGGCTCTATTATTACTCTCTTAAGCTTGTTGTCTGTGCTCACGTATTAATCCTCCAGACCGCGTTCAGTCGTATTTGATCAGCTCGTACGGCAGTTCCAGCGGCTTGTTAGTCAGCAATGCAACCAGTGCCTGCCAGATGGTGTCTGCGGATGGCGGACAGCCGGGCAGGAAATAGTCAATCTTCACAACTTCCTGGCAGGGATAAACCCTGTTGAGAATAAGAGGAAGTTCCCTGTCGTTCGGGATAACTTTCTTTGGATTGTGGACAGTGGGCCCGTTAAGGTATGCCTCGTCCAGGCACTCCTTGAGGGGAATATTGTTCCGCAGGGCAGGGATGCCGCCCATCGTCGCGCATTCTCCACAGGCGATCAGGATATCGCAGTGCTTGCGGAATTCCTGCAATACATGAACATTTTCCTCGTTACAGCAGCCGCCTTCAATGATTCCCACTGCGCACCGGCCTGTGAATTTCTTTATATCGTCTATCGGCGACTTGTCGAAATCAACAAGCTCGATCAATTTCAGTATCCGGTCGTCGATATCAAGGATCGACATATGACAACCGAAACATCCGGCCAGGGACGTGGTTGCAACTTTGGGCTTATCCATTGTCAATTACCCCTTATTTGCTAATTCTTTTTTGCAGATTCTATGTCGGACCCGATTGGTTTCTGGTCATATTTCCTGCACCCTACCGGGATTTCGTAGCCGACGCGTTTCTTCATCAGTGCGCCAACCGGGCAGACGGACATTGCCTTGTCTGCAGCCTTTGCATCTGTATCGCCGAGGTTTGCCTCCGCGTTTACAGCCAGCTTCTTGTGGGGACCACGGCCGGTAAAATCAAAGACCGTCTTGCCGTCCTTGTCGCGGGAAGCAGACACGCACCTGCCGCAAAGGATGCAGCGGTTGCGGTCGATGTATATGTCCGGGTGTGAAGCATCAATATCCTTTTCGGGAAACATGTAGGGGTACTTGGGTGCCGGTATTCCAAACCGGTAGGCCATGGCCTGCAGTTCGCAGTTCCCGCTTTTCTCGCAGAACATGCAGAAGTGGTTGCCTTCCACGAAAAGCATGTCTATCAGGTTCTTCCTGTGCGTCTGCAGGGCCGGAGTGTTGTTCTCGACAGCGATACCGTGCATTGCCGGCTGTGTGCATGCGGCCTGCGGCCTGCCGTTTACCATTACCGTGCAGACCCGGCAGCTTCCATGGGGAATGAGGTCCTTCATGTAGCAGAGCCGGGGAATGTAGATCCCGGCCCGGTCAGCGGCCTCAATGATAGTTTCGCCAGCTTTGGCTTTTACTTCAACACCGTCTATGGTGAAGGTTATGCTTTCGCTCATAATGCCTCGCTTTGTTTCCGGCAGTTCAATTCAATCAGAATTTTTCAGAGGGCCTTCCTGCAATCGCTTCGGCGCCTGCAACGGCCGCCTTGATATCGAATGACTGCATCAGTCCGTCTTTGCTTTTCTTTGCCAGTTTCTCGTAAAGGCCGCGGAAATTCTTCAGGGTGCTCAGGACCGGGTTGGGGGACGTCTGTCCCAGTCCGCAGCGGCTTGAGGTCTTGACCGACTCCCCGAGCTCCTGCAGGTAGTCCAGGTCCGAAGATTCACCCCTGCCGGCAGCTATCCTGTCTAGCCTCTCCTTGAGAAGCGCATTGCCTGCACGGCACGGTGTACAGTATCCGCAGCTCTCCTCGACGAAGAATTCCATGAATTTCGAAACCACCTGGAGCAGGTTTCGTGTCGAATTAAAGATCATGATCGAGCCGCCAGTGGCAAGGTCATCGTAGCATATGGTGCGGTTGAAATCGGCAGGGCCGATCATCTGTCCCGACGGGCCGCCAACCTGCACGGCCGCAGTATCGTCCGCGCCCGCCATATTCAGGAGGTCGGAAACCTTTGTTCCAAATGGTACTTCGAAAACGCCAGGAAGTTTGCAGTCCCCGCAGACGCTCAGGAGTTTTGTGCCTGGGCTTCCCTTGGAACCCATTCCGCTGAACCAGTCTGCGCCCTTGTCCATGATTCTCGCTACGCAGCAGAAGGTTTCCACGTTGTTCACGGTCGTGGGTGATGCGAGGTAACCCTTCTGGGCTGGGAATGGAGGCCTTGTCTTGGGGTCCCCGCGCAGTCCCTCGCACGAGCTGATGAGCGCGGTTTCCTCGCCGCATATGTAGGCGCCTGCACCCATCTGTATGCGGATGTCAAAATTGAATCCTTTCCTGCCGCCTGCGTTCTTTCCGAGCAGTCCCTTTTTCCGGCGCTCGCTCAAAACATTCTCAAGGAACGCGTGCATGTAGGCGTATTCGCCGCGTAGATAAAGAATACCGGTTTCGGAACCGATAGCGTACCCGGCGATGGTCATTCCTTCGAACATCAGGTCGGGGCACTCGGTAAGGATTACCCTGTCCTTGAACGTTCCGGGTTCGCCCTCGTCTGCATTGCAGATGACGTAGCGGTTACTGCCTGAAGCCTTGCGGGCAAATTCCCATTTCATTCCGGTAGGGAAACCCGCGCCTCCGCGGCCGCGCAGCTTGGCAGTCTTGATGGTGCCGATAATTTCCTCAGGAGAAACAGAAAGTGCCCTGGTTAACCCGGCTTCGTGCTCGTAACCGGCAAGAACCACGTCGCCGCGGGCGCGGATGTTGTTGTCAACCATGGAAAACATGAGTTTGTCCGCGTTGTTTCCGCCGCCGGGTTTCTTTGTGAGCTTTGCCGGATCGCCGTGTTTCTTGAGTTCCTTTACAATCCCGCGGGCCTTGTCGGCGTCGAGATTGGTGACAATCACGTTATTGACCAGGGCCGCCGGGGCCTGGTCGCACATTCCTATGCAGGGGGTATATTCGAGGGTGATCTTGCCGTCGGGCGTTGTCTGTCCCACCTCTATTCCGAGTTCATCCGAGAATGCCTCCGCGACTTTGTCGGCGCCCTTCATTTCGTCGATTATGTCGTTGCAGAGGCGGACGACGATTTTTCCTTTAGGCTGTTTTGAAAGGAAAGAATAGAAGGAAATGAGGCTTTCCACCTCGACGCGGTGCATCGAGGTTTCCCTGGCTATCTGGTCCATTGCCGCGCCGGAAACGCAGCCGAATTTCTGCTGGATTTCTTCCGCGATGTCCATCAGGCGGTTGCGGTCCTTGTTGTGCCTGACGCAGACATTCTTGACAAATTCATTGAGACTATCGCTCATAGACACCTCTTCCCAAGGGATTAAAAGCCCAGAATGCAGCACGGCTGATCACCATGCAATAAAATAACCGGATATTATTCTGCAGGTTATTTTCTCGTGCTTAATTCGACAAAAAATTAACGAATAGAGCTTCCGCCTGTCAACGAAAAAAGCTTAAAATCAGGTGCCGGCAGCCTGTTTCGGCTGCTTCCTTTGTGTCCGTTTGTTCCTGGGAGCGGGATGGTTAACCCGGGCTTTTGTCGGTAATTGTTTCAGGACAAGGGCGGTACGGCAGGGAAGGTAAACCTGCAGAAGATGTCTGGTAGCGTTTCCGGCTTCCTCTGTCCTGGCAAAATAGTGTTGTCCAGCGGCAACACGGCTCTGGCCTCCGAACCTTGGGTCATCCGTGTCAAGGAGAAGGGCGTATTCGCCCGGCGGAACCTGTATCGCGTAATCAGTGAAAGATTTCGACGCGTTGAAATTGAAAATGAAGAGGAGGATGCCGCGTTCAAACGCCAGGACCTTATCGTCTTCGTGGATGCACAGGGCGCGCGGTGTCTCCGTATATTGAGCGCTGTACTCGCCTGCCAGTTGAAGCATGGCCCTGTCAAAATCGGCCAGGAAATGATACTTGAGGTTTGGATCATCGCGAAGGTGCCACTGCCTCCTTGCGTACTTGTACGACCAGCCGTTGCCATCGCGCGGGAAATCCACCCATTCGGGATGGCCGAATTCATTACCCATGAAGTTCAGGTAGCCGTGCCCGGCGGTTGCCAGGGTTGCCAGGCGCATCATCTTGTGCAGCGCGATGCCGCGGTCAATATACAGGTTCAGGTCGGTGACCCTCATGTCGGTGTACATTGCCGCGTCAATCAGCTCAAAGATCATGGTCTTGCTACCGACGATTGACTGGTCGTGGCACTCGAGGTAGCTGACCGTGCGTTCGTCGCTGCGGCGGTTTGTCAGTTCGTGGAAAAGCCTGCCCATGTTCCAGTCCTCGTCCTTGACCTTACTGGCCAGCTTGAACCACTCATCCGCGATTCCCATTGCGAGCCTGTAGTCGAATCCGCAGCCTCCGTCCTCAACAGGGGCCGCCAGGCCCGGCATTCCGCTGACATCTTCGGCGATATTGATCACGGAAGGTTTGACCGAGTGCATCAGCTGGTTTGCGAGAGTAAGGTAGGCGAGCGAATCATGATCAACAGATCCGTCGAAGTACTGGTCGTAGGAAGTGAAGACCGTGCCAAGGCCATGGTGGTGGTACAGCATGCTGGTCACGCCGTCGAACCGTGCGCCGTCAATGTGGTATTCGTCGATCCAGAAACGGCAGTTTGAGAGCAGGAAATGAAGCACTTCCGGCTTGCCGTAGTCAAAGCAGCGCGATGTCCACGCGGAATGCATGCCGCGCGGGCCTTCATGGAAGTACTGGTAAAGCGTGCCGTCGAATCTTGAGAGTCCTTCCGTTTCGTTGCTTACGGAGTGGGAGTGGACCATATCCATGATAACCAGTATTCCAGCGCCATGGGCTTCGTCTATCAGCTCCTTCAGCTCTTCCGGCGTCCCGAAGCGGGAGGAGGCAGCGAAGAAATTGGAAACGTGGTATCCGAATGAACCATAATAGGGGTGTTCCATGATCGCCATCAGTTGGATGGTGTTGTAGCCGGCATCGATGATTCTCGGCAGGATATTCTTGCGGAATTCCTCGTATATGCCTATTCCCTCGCGCTCCTGCGACATGCCGACATGTGCCTCGTAAATCAGCGGCATGCCGCCACGGAGGGCCGGGGCAGGGTGCTTCCACCTGTAAGGCGATTCAGGGGCCCAGACCTGTGCATTGAATATCTTGGTTGAATTGTCCTGGACCACCCGGCGTGCGTATGCCGGGATACGGTCGCCTTCGCCGCCCGGCCAGCGGACAAAAAGCCGGTACAGATCGTTGTGGCGCAGTTTATCCGCGGGGATGCTTGCCTGCCAGACGCCGCGTTCGCCGCGTTCCAGGGGAATACCAGCGTGACGCTGCCACCCGCAGAATTCACCGATTATGGAAATGGAAGACGCATTGGGCGCCCATTCCCTGAATATCCAGCCATTCCCCTGGCGGTGCAGTCCGAAGAATTCGTGTCCGCTCGCGAAATCCTCAAGCTTCATTGTGCCGTTCGTCAGGCGGCGTGCAACATCCTGTGCGTACTCTTTACGCTGGTGAATGAGATGATGGTACGGCCGGAGATAAGGATCGTCAAAGAGCCTGGCCTTAGGGTTAAGAATTGACCTCATGGGCTGGATTTATATTCAAGAACGGGGGATTAAGCAATTGCAAACAGCGTTGCAAACAAGGCTTTTCAGTTGGAACAGGATAACACAGAAGTACCCAGAAGCCATTTGTGTTCTTTGGGCTCATGAGCGCGTCAGGGCGCGGTTATTACATATTTCTGTTCCTAATCCTCCAAGTCTTGGTATTATTCGTGAAAAATCGGAGTGAGAAATGGATAGAAGAGAATGGCTAAGAAAAAGGCGGTAAAGAAGGGACAGAAGAAGGCAAGAGTATTGACGGAGAAGGGCAGGGCGGCTTGTACTTCGAAGCTCAAGCAAAGCGCAAAGCGTAGTAGTACGCAGCAGGCATTGCCCGCCTCTGCTAAAGCTACGGCGCGGTCTCCGCTTTCGCTACGACAGATTGAGGTACGGCAGGCATTACAGACAACATGGCTGTTGAAAGGAAGCCTCAAGAATGCCCAGCTCTCGTACCTCCGGGTAGGAAAACTCCTCGCGCAGGTGCGGGAAAAGAAGATGTACGAGGACTTGGGCCACGCCGACATTGAAGACTACGCCGAGAAGCGGCTCCAGCTTGGACGTGCATCGCTGTACAAGTACCTCAAGGTTTATGACTGGGTTTCCAAGAACCATTCCGAATGGCTTCAGCCAAAACCGAAAGGGTTCATTCCTGAGCTTGCTGATGTTGCTGGGTTGATTGAGATCGAGGCCCAGCTTCAGCAGAAGTACGTTTTCCCACAGAAAAGGGCAAAACTTCAGGCGTTGAAGCAGAAGGCGTTGGCTGGTGAGTTGAAAGACAGCGAGTTGAACGCGATAAAGAAAAACTCAACGGTAAAAGTTGAGACGCTTGATACATTTGCATCAGACCTGAAATCGCTTCGCAGGAAAGCCGGGAAGATTATGGGCATGCCGGCGGAAGTAATAGTTCATATAGATGCGGCGCTGGCGCTACTGAACAACGAAAAAGCGGTTGCGCACCTTGATTTCAGCTCTTCACGCGACCGGCTGCTTGCCTGAACCTTTATGTGAAAAACCCAAAGGTTGCGGTCGTAAGTCGTTGATATATAACGATTAGCCCAAAAAGTCCATTCAACTGGACTGGCGGTGTTTTTGGGGTAATCACATTGGTCTTCTGGGCCCATCAATCTGTTGGAAATGCGAGCCTGGAGCATACTTTTTCTTCTTTTCGCTCCCTGCCTGAAATGCTAACCTCCAACCATGGTCGACAGCCAAACATCCATGTTAACTTTTCTAATTTCAGGAGGGCCGATTTGCACGAATCAACGGTTTTCAATGTACTACGGCTAAAGTAGTGTTGAACGTAACCGCTTCGCGGAGAGAAGACTGCGAAGCGGTTTTTGATTTTGTAGACTGATTCCGATGGTGACACGGATGGTCCGTGTTAACCAATGAAAGGAGTCAGTCATG
>Ga0172375_10002017_pt1 | contig 32117 bp, 29 predicted proteins | sample LakKiv1m_FD_114537 | JGI IMG/M metagenome (GOLD analysis project Ga0172375, IMG submission 114537) | Freshwater microbial communities from Kabuno Bay, South-Kivu, Congo - kab_092012_11.1m | ecosystem: Environmental > Aquatic > Freshwater > Lake | place: Democratic Republic of the Congo... | reverse complement strand
CTGCCGCACGGAAAATTGCAGAGGATCAATAAAAAGTTTGCCGATTTCACTGCTGGTCATCCTGCCTTGCGCGTGCATAATATGGCGCTTGCCGGCGACAAAAACACCCAGTATCCCGGCGATGACCAAGGAAAATATTACTGTAGCGACAATTATTTCAAACAGCGTGGTCGAACGTTTATTGCGGATTAATAACATATGCTACCGGTACATAGAAAGGTTATTGTCCCATCAGAAAACAACTGCGCTGACCACTGCCTATTTTCACCCGGCGTGCCCGTACGGTCGGCATAAAAATTTGGTATCACCCCCCCCGAATTATCAATCGTATAAGTCCAAGGACTAATAGTACCCAACATCGAAGGGCTAGTGCTAGTAGTAGCCGGCAACGAAACTCTTAATTCAGTATTTATACTATTAATATTGGCAGTTGAATTACCCGCTATCACAGCGCTAGGAGGAATAGGCCAATAACGGCCATTCTCCATCCGATAAATCTTCTCGGCGGCTATAATTAGTTCTAGATTGGCTCTGGCTTCCCTATCGAGCGCCCTTTCCTTGGTTTTATTAAATCCCGGCAATCCCATGGAAGCCAAAATGCCAATAATTACCACGACAATGATTAACTCAATTAAAGTAAAACTTTTCTTATTTAGTAACATAATCATTCCTTAGTAATCCGCAAATCCGCTCAGACCTAATCGTAGGGGAGACTTAAGCCTCCCCTACGATAATTAAATTAACAAAAAACTACTCTTAATAACCCGCAGTTCCTCCCCAATTACCAGTACCAGCATTCAGTGTTTTTGTATAAGCTGTACCAGTAAAATTTGGAGTTTTCCCATCTGCAGTACATCTAGTAGCCGTACAAAGACCACCAGCTGTACAAGCATATGAAAAATAATGTGTAGTTTTACAAGTCGTGGGAGCCTCTACCCCCAGATCAGGAGCAGCATCAGTGTAAGCTTTATACGCGCCATTCTCAATAAACTCCGCTATTTCTGCGGACCTTAGAGTCCCTAATATAGTCCTTGCTTCAGCAGCGCGGCCTTTTTCCACAACCTTAGTATATTGCGACAAACCAATGGCCGCCAAAATACCGATGATAATAATTACAATGATCAACTCGATCAGCGTAAAACCCTTCCAAAAATTCCTGCCCATTCTGCTCCTCCTTTTTTAACTTTACTGGATATATAATAAAATATTTTTCTCTCGTTGTCAATAACTATCCGCCGATTTTTGAAATCTCAAAAATCGGTAAAAAGATACTAATTACTATAATACCAATAATCCCCCCCATAAAAACCAGAACAAAAGGCTCAAACATCGCCACAAAACGCGTCAGAAACATCGAGACATAATCCTGATAAAAACTATTGATTTTTTTAAACATCTGCGGAAGCTCGCCGATCTCTTCGCCGATACTGACCATCTGCACAAACATCGGGTCAAAAAAAGCGCTTTTCTCCATTGGCTCGCGTAATGGCTTGCCTTCACTCACGTCATCTTTAATCTTATGGATAATCTCCGCCATCACCAGGTTTCCCACGCTGCGCTCCGATATTTCCAGGGAATAAAGAATCGGAACTCCGGATTCCAAAAGCGTAGACATTTCCGAAGAGAATCTTTCCACGGTTAAAGCCATAAAAAACGGGCCAAATACCGGCAGTTTAAACAAAAAACTCTCAAATCTCCTCCGCCCGGTCTTGGTTTTAAGGTAATTCTTAAAAACAAAAACAACGCCAACGATAACCAGTACGATTACCATTAAATTGTTCCTTAATAAATCGCTAATTTTTATTAATATCCGCGTAAGAACCGGCAAGGCAATATCAAAACTTTTAAATATTTCCGCAAAGGTTGGCACTATTTTTACGGTAATAAAAAACAGGGCTCCAATTCCTGCGCTCAAGAGAATGATCGGATAGATTAAAGCTGAAATAACCTTACTCCTGAATTCCGCGTCCCTTTCCAGATAGGTCGCCAGGCGGCCTAAGACGACCGCCAAATTTCCGCTGGCCTCTCCGCTTTCTACCAAGTTAACCCAAAGATCCGAAAAAACTTTTGGATAAAACGCCATAGCCTCATGAAAGCTTAACCCGGCTTCCATATGTTTTTGCAAACCTAAAATAGTGGCATAAAGTTTTTTACTCGCTACTTGCCGAGAGATTACATCTAAACTCTTCAGAATACTTACTCCTGCCCATAATAAAGTTGATAATTGCCGGCAGAAAAGAGTGAGGTCACTCCGGGTAATTCGGCTGCGCAACTGTTTAAATTTTACTTTACCGCTCGCATTAACTTTACCACTATCAAAAATATCGACATTCTCAGGAATAACGCTAACCACAATCAATCCCCGAGCGTGAATTTTACTTACTGCCTCTTCCTGATTCAATGCCTCCTCGACTCCGGTTTCTTTAATCCCCTGGCTGTTCCGGGCGATATAATAAAATTTCAACATTACTCTGCTCCCAAGGTAACGGAAAAAACTTCTTCTAGGGAAGTTACCCCGCTCTCCACCTTCTTGATCCCCGATTCATAAAGCGTTTGCATGCCCGCGGCCCGGGCTGCTTCACGGATCTTTTGATAAGAGGCTCTTTGATTAATTAAATCCTGGATTGCTAATGTGCAGGGCATCACCTCGCAAATGCTGGTCCTGCCTCGATAGCCGATATTATTACATTTAGCGCATCCTTTATGCCGGTAAATTAACTCGGCTTTAATATTCGCCTCTTTGCGTTGTTCCGCGATCGGTTCATAGGCTTCTTTGCATTCCGGACATAATTTTCTAATCAGCCTCTGGGCAACCACAATTAACAAAGACGGGGCCAGCATATACGGCTCAACGCCGATATCCATCAGGCGGCTAGCTGCCGAAGGCGCGTCATTGGTATGTAAAGTAGTTAGAACTAAGTGCCCGGTGAGCGCCGAGCGGATACAAATCTGGGCGGTTTCCAAATCCCGCACTTCGCCAACCATCATAATATCCGGATCCTGGCGTAAAAAACTACGTAAAGCCGCGGCAAAGGTAAGCCCGACTTCAGGCTTAATCTGCACCTGGTTAATCCCCTCGATTTTATACTCGACCGGGTCTTCCACTGTAATAATATTCTTGGAAGGGTCCTTAATCTCGGTTAAAATGGCATGCAAAGTTGTCGACTTTCCGCTGCCGGTGGGGCCGGTAATAAAAATCAAACCATACGGCTGGCTGATGGCTTTACGTAAATGCTCCAACTGCTTAGCGTCAAAACCAGCAGAATCTAAATTCGAGACCTCAACACCTTGGTCAAGTATCCGCATTACCGCTTTCTCACCGTAAATCGTCGGGATAACCGAAACGCGGATATCAATCGGCCGGTCATTAATACGCACTAAAATTGCCCCATCCTGCGGAAGGCGTTTTTCCGCGATATCCATTTTCGCTAAAATCTTTACCCGCGAAACAATCGGCAGATGCAGATGCTTTGCCGGCGGAGGTATTTCACAAAGTTTTCCGTCAATGCGGTACCTTAAAGAAGTCTTTCTGCCAAAAGGCTCAATATGTATATCCGAAGCCCCTTCCTCAATCGCCTGACGGATAATCAAATCCACTATTTTTACCACTGGTGCTTCTTCGGCACGCGCAATTAACTTATCCAGGCTTAACTCCTGGCCTAAATCATTACCAGTATCTAGCGCAGTCGTATCAATACTATAACTAGACTCAACGGCATCCCGCAGCATCGCGGATTTTCCGTAAAATTCTTCGATGGCTTTTTTAATATCAGAACTGGTGGCAATCACCGGGTTAATTTCACAACCAGTAATCTTTTTTAAATTATCGATCAGGATGAAATCCAGCGGATCAAACATCGCCACAGTCAGTGACCGCAGCGTGCGCGATAAAGGCAAGACGTAATTTTTTAAAGCAAACTCTTGAAGGACCAAACGCTCCAGCCCCTGGCCAGCTGCCGGCTTAAGCATGCCCGTGCCTAGTGTAAAAAAAGGAACGTTCAACTGCTTGCCCAACACCGCGACAATCTGGTCCTCTTTGACCAATCCCAGCTTGATTAATATCTCGCCTAAGCGGCCGGACTCCTGCCTTTGCACACTAATAGCTTTTTCCAGCTGGCTATGTGTAATTAAGCCTTCTTTTATCAGCAGTTCGCCTAATTTTAAATACTTATCTCTTTCCACACTTATCGCTTTTTGTCGAAATTATTCAAATTAGAACTAATCAAATAATCTCGGTTAACCCGGGTCGTTGTGCCCTGCTCGCGCAGAGGTAGGCTGGATCTTTGGATCTGCTCTAGTTTGGTCTGATTGTTCTTAACGCTGCTCTTAATCAGGTGTGGAGTAATAAATACCAAAAGCTCTCTTTCCTTATCTTTACCTTTATCTTTATGCCTAAACAAAGCTCCGATTACAGGAATATCCCCTAAAACAGGAAGCTTGGTTAAAGTTTCAGACAAATCATGGCGGATAAGGCCGCCGATGACTACCGTCTCACCATCTTTAATCCTTACGGTTGACTTAGTAGAACGCTCTTCCGGATCTTTAAACGAAGTATTGAAAGTACTGGTAGAGGCATCCTTTACTTTAGGATAAATAAACATGGTAATCTCTCCATTATCAGAATTAATCTGAGGAGTTACCCTAAGTGTTACACCGGTCTCTACCCTTTCAGCGCTAGTAGTAGTATTCGAAGCAGAGCCCTGGCCTGCTTGATCAGTAATCGTACCAATCGCTTCTTCGGTCGTAATCTTAAGCTCCGCAGTTTCATTATTTAAAGTCATAATCTTCGGCCTAGCTAAAATTTTCGTATCAGCTTGCTGTTTTAAAAAATCCAATTGTATTTCATAAGCATTGGCAACCGGATTAATGCTTAACCCTCCCTTGACACCATTACTAATGATTTTACCCCAGCTACCATAAGGAAACCCCAGGCTTGCCGTAGCTCCGGTAATAATCGCCGTAAAAGGCGTTTGTCCGTATAAGACCCCTAATTTATCGATTGAGTTTTTGCTAACATCCAACATTTCCACCTCAAGCATAATTTGAGGAACTTCAATATCCAGGGAAGTAATTACCTGGGCAATCACCGCCATGCGCGCCGGTGAATCCGTAACAATCAAGCTGTTGGTGCGGAAATCTTCAATCATTGAACCGCTGGCAGAAAGCAATTTCTTTACCGAATAGGTAATTCCAGCCTCTTCCTCTTTCTTCCATTTACCACCTGAGGTAGAACTAGAACTGCTAGAACTGCTAGAACTAGAAGTAGTGGAGTTAGAAGTCCCAGAAGAGCTTATCGTATTCAATTCTTCTTCCTTTATAGAAGATGAGGAAACACTAGCGTGCTTTAAATAAAATACCCGGGTAATTGTTTCCGCCTCCATTTTTCCCCAATCCTTAACCACAAAGATATTGGCTTTATCGTCCAGTTCGTAAGAAAGGTTGTTCGCCTTAAAAATTTTATCCATTACCTGATTTAAGGGTACCTTGTCAAAATATAGCGTTACTGTTCTGTCGGCCACTGCCTCCGAAGCAATGAAATTCATCCCGGACTGCATCGAAAGTACTTTAAGCACATCCTTAATGCTGGCATTCTGAAAATCCATGGAAATGGTTGGCTCAGGGGGATCAGAAAGTTCTTGTTCCTGCGCGCTAAGATGCGAAATAAAAAATACGCATACAATTGAAAAAATAAAAACAAAAATCAATACGCTCTTTTTCATTTTTCCTCCTTATCCCCTTTTTGCAAAACAGGGGCACTGCCGGGAATAACCAGATTGACTATCCTCCCATTAAAATTTAAAGTGATCACACTCTTTTCAATACTGACTATTTCAAAACCATCAATTAAACCGCCCACGCTTAATACCTTATGATTAATAATTGCCTGTGGGAATTTGCCTCCCCAGATTACGCCTTGCACTTTCAAAGTTTCCAGATTCGGCATAAGATTCTGTTTACCCATCCCGGGGGTAATCTGATCATTTTGCTGAACCATGGATTTCTGAAACAAATCCACGAATGGATCACGTAAACCCGCCGAATTGTATTTAACCACCGGGCGCACAATTATCTCATTATTATTAGTATCATTTTTTTCAAAGGTTGAAACCATTTGCGCGGTTAAAGATTCCCGCCCAAATACATTGTTAGCGGCAAAAGCTATATTCACAAAACTCACCAGTAACACCAAAACGCAGCCAACCCGGGCGAAAGCCCGAAATCCCGCTTCTGCTTGTCCCGTAAAAATAGAGCTGAGAAACTTATTTGTTTTTCTCATATTATAGAAAAATGATGGTGCTAATCTTTAAATGAATATCCAGGTCTTTTTCCGTTTTTATACCAGTTTGCATATTTGCGGATGAAACAATATCGACCTCTTCCACGAAAAACAAATCTTTGTAATTCTCGACATTGCTGATAAACTGTCCCAGGGCATGGTAGTCTTGCGCTCTAATCTCAATCAAGAACGAACTCTTAACATAATCAACGAATCGCTGCTCATTGCCGGGCTTAATTGAAATTACCTCAACCCGGGTATCCTTTGCCAAATCAGTCATCGCGCCAACCACCGAACTTAAATCTTTCTTTCCGAATGCTTGTTTATAATTATTGATTTTTCTTTCCACTTGAATTAAGCTTTCGATTGATGCGCTCTTTTTTATCTCCTCATTTTTATTTTCCTCTAAAGAAGCCAACTGCTGATTTTGCGAACTATACAGCTTCAGCGCCGCAAAGATTACCAGTAATATAAATCCAAAAGTAAGAACTTTATTTTTATTATTATTGACGAAATCAATTGCGGTCATTTTCCATTTTCTCCGGATAGTTTTTGCAATTAATGCTAAATACCGCCACGCTTTTATCCAGCCGCGCGCTGCGATCAATAGAAACAATGGTAATTTCCCTGAATTTCTGAGAAAAAAACTGATTCTCTTTCAGATTAGTTAAGAATGTGCTGACTGCCGCAAACTCCTTATCGCTGTCTCCCAAATACGCCTCGCCATCAATCACCACTTCGCTCCCGCCAGGCTTCTGGCGCGTCGAAGTAAGTTTAGTAAGCCAAACGCCTTCCGGCAAAACCCGCGGTATGATATCTAAAAAGTAAGTAGCATAAGGCTGGTCTTTCACCAGGCTTTCTAAATTATCCAGCTTATTTTTAAGTTTTTTGTCCCGCTGGGCTAAAACCGCGTAATCTTCTCCCACATAAACCGCAGCTGCCGCCGGCCTTTGATTTTTGATAGATTTTAATTCTTCACGCACCGGCTGCATCCGGTATAAACCGTAACCAAAAGTAAATAGGCAGGCTAAAGCTCCCAAGATTATAATTTTAAAATCAATTTTTACGCCTTCCATAAAACTAAAATTACTGGCATTTCCTTTAACGCTATTTGCCTTTAATTGAGTTTTTAAAAGGTTGATCTTTACTTTCAAAGGGATCTCGTTAAAAATCGCGGCCCCGAAACTTTTGGCAAGCACGGAAGAACAAACTGCGCCTTTACCGATAAGCTTACCGCAATCAATAAATTTCGCGGAAATACCAAAATTCAGAAAGAAATCCCGCAGCTCCTCGCTGGCATCCTGGCCGGAAAGCACATAAATGGTTTTAATTTTCTTATCGGGAAACTTGCGTAAATAATACTCCTGGGAGGCGCGTATTTCATTCTTTAACTTATCGTATTTCTTTGTCTGATCAATGGCCAAAGCGCCTTCCGCATCAGTCCCCTCGCAAGTAAGGGCGATATCCCGGCTAAAAAACGGGAATCCATTTTCAGAAACCATAAAATTTATTTCATCTTCATTATTCAACTCAAATCCCAGGCTCGCCACCACCCCGCGGTCATTTGCTCCGCATAACCTTAAAAAACGCAAAAGGCTAAAAGCAGAATATTCAATATCATTAACCTTAATATTTAACTGCCGGGAGATCGAGATATATTTTCCCAGGACTTCCTTCTTGATGCCCACAAATAACACCGTATTTAACCGGCTCTTCTTATCCAGCTCAACCTGAAAGTTATAGACTAAATCATCCAGCTTAAAAGGAATATGCTTGCGGATTTCAAAATTAATCGCGCTTTGCAGTTCATTGCCCGGTAATCTGGGAAGTTCAAAAGTGCGCACAATCAGATCCTGCCCGGAAACGCAAATCGTGCCGCGGTCAACATTAATATGGTTAGTGCGCAAGGCATCCTTGATCAAGGCGATAATTTTTATGTCTTTGGGGACCTTTTCCTCAAATTCGCTAAAAAATATACTCGCATCGCGGATAACCGCGCTATTGACCAGCTTTTTCTTATTTACCTCTGCCAAGCCAATGGAATTAGTCCCAAAATATATCCCTAAAGAGTTCATCCTATTCTCCTGAAGAAGTTGTGCGTTTTTTGCTTCTCAACCAAGTATCCACATCGCGGCGGTCAAATCTCCAAACCCCTCCCACCTTCATTCCCGAGATCTTGCCTTGATTAAGCCAATTATAAATAGTCTGCTTCTTTAATTTTAAATACACCGCTAATTCCTCTATATCGATTAGTCTGGACATGGTTTTTTATACTTCCATTACTTTAATTATCTTGTTTTCAATTAAAACATAATCTACACATCTTGTCAAGTGTTTTTTTTTATAATCTTACTCATACTTACTTAATAATATTTACAGCGACGGGATAACTGTTTATGTTTAGTTATACATATTATGATGAACTTACTTAGATTATAATTGATTGTTTGGAACTGAATTTATGGTGTGTAGGTATAAATAGTCTTGGCGCTAACTTTACGCGTGCCAGAAACACCGGAAGCTGGAACATCTACGGTAATTTCAACATGATCAATCGATAATGGGAGATCTAGTTCTATAATATCACAAGTCGGGAAAGAAGGATCACCAAGCCTGCGCATATTTCTGACATAAAGAGCAACCGGAATTCTATCTTGCCAGCATGGATCATTATTTAAACGCAGCTTGTCTAAAGCATAAAGCACACCGGCTTTAGCGGCATACTGAGCTTGAATCCGGCTTACCTGATGGTGGGTTAAACGCGATTGGCTCAGCATAATTCTTAGTATAACAATACTTAGGGTAACCACCACAATGATGGTCGCCAAAACAATAAAAAGCAACGCTCCTTTTTTATTGCTTTCAAACATTTTTCCTTAAAGAAATCCGGTAGTCCCTGCCGATTTTAACTAAAATAACATGCCCTTCGCGGGCCAGCCAGCCTAAACTCATCAAAATATTTTCCGGCTCCCGGTCGATACCTTTAATTAAATCCTGCAAGCTCACCTCGCCTTTTTGATCCAGGAAATGCCAAATTTCACCAGCCACGATACCAATCTCAATAATCATATTTGTCCCTCCATTTAATTCATTTTATAAACATTCAAGAATAAGTCAACTACTTTCTTGATGCTGCGAGAATCCCGTCAATTTTTTCCTGAACAAATCCCGCTTCCGATGCCGAAGGGGCTTGCTCCATAATCCGCTGATATATCTTCAAGGCTTCCTTAAAATTTTCTTTATCTTCATAAAGTTTGGCGGCGCGTAAAAGTGATCGTACAAATAGCTGTCTGGTATTGCCAGGCTCCGAAACCTGCAAATAAAGATCCCCTGCTAAAAGATACTGCTGGATTGCTGCCCCAGGCTCCGCGTTCGCCTCCAACACTTCCGCTAAACTAAACCGGATATCCGCAATCTGCGCGGGAGCAGCCGCCTCCAGGCTCTTAAAATAAAATACTTTTGCCTGCGCATAATTTCCTGTTTTATAACAGACCTGGGCCATCCGAGGCAAAAGCAGTTTATTCAACTCCGGAGCAGTTTTGACTATCCGGTTATACTGCGCTAATGCCTCTTCGGATTTTCCGGCGCGATTAAAAATATCCGCTAAGGCCACTGCCGCCTGCACCTTTAAATCGGCTTTGCCAAATTTAACCGCCGAATTAAAATTATCCGCGGCCAACTCGAATTTATTTTCATCGCTAAAAGTTAGGCCGATTGCGTAGAATGCCTCCGCCGCCAACCGGCTATCCGGAAAATCTTTAGCCAATGAGCCAAAATATCTGCGCGCAAGATCCAAATCATTACTCCGGTAATAATATTGGCCCAGCCACCACAAAATATCCGCCGTAAGTTTAGAGTTGGGATATTTAGACCGCAGAAGTTTAAACCGGCTCATCGCTTCGCTTTCTTGGCCCAATTTATCATAACAATCCGCAATTTCGTATTCAAGCTTCTGCCGCAATTCCATATCCAAGGAATCCAACTTTAAAGTATCTTTAAAAACACTCAGCGCTTCATTGACCTTGCCTAAACTAATTAACGAGTTCCCCAGCATATATTGAGCCTCACCGCGCAACGGAGCATTCTTAAATTCATTCTGAAACTTGGCAAAAAATTCGCTGCTTCTGGCATAATCGGCTTGTTGAAAATATGCCATTGCTAACGCATACAATGCATCCGACAGAAATTTAGATTGCGGATATTTTTTTAAGACCAATTTGAAAGAAGCTGCGGCTTGATCATAATCTAATCTGTTCAGCTGCAAAACACCCAGCTGATATTGCGCATAGTCAAGCGCAGGAGAATCCGGATACGATTTTATAATTTTCGCGTAAGTTTCTTCTGCCTTTAATAATTCATTTGCCTCCTGGTAAGCCTGCGCGATTTGAAAAAGCAGGTTAATCTTTCTAAAATTATCGTTATCTTTCCCGGTGATGCTGTTAAAGAGATCAACACTGGCATTAATCTGCCCCTGTTTAATATAAGCTAACCCTAAATTATAACGCAATTTATCTATTAATTCTGCCGGCAGCTCTGCCGGCGCCTTTGTTTGACTGATTTTATCCAAGCCCGCCTGATAAACACTTATCGCCTGGTCGTATTCCGCTAAATTATAATGCGCATCCGCTTTGCCCACATAAGCCTGCAGAGAAATTAAAGGGTCAGTACTTAATTTAATCAACTGCTCATACAGCTTCTTGGCTTCATAAACCCGGTTCGTCTGCGACATTAACACCGCCTGGCCCAACAGTAGAATTTCTAAGCTTTTTTTATCCAGACTGCTTGATGGAATATCCGCCCAAGCCTCCTGGGCTTCATTGTATTTTGCCAGCTTCAGATAAGACCAGCCCAAACCCAATTTTGCCAATCTTTGAACTTTTGGTTCTTTAGAAACTTGCGCCGACTTAAGGTAATTTTTAGCGGCCGGATCAAGATGATCTGTATAATATTCCGATTCCGCCAGGTAAAAATATAAATAAGGCAAACGTAATGTATCCTTGCTATAAAGCTCAAAAACAGGCTTAATCCTGGTTTTTAATTCAGCATATTCTTTAAGATTATACAAACATTCGATTAATTTAAAGGCCGCATCCTTGCTTTGCGGCTCCTGTGGAAATTTCTCAATCAAGCGCTTAAAGATTTGGCTGGCCTGATTAAATTTTCCCAGCTCCGCTAATGACCAGCCTAATGAATAATATGCCGCCGGGATATAGGAGGACTGCGGATAATTATCAATTAGCTTTTGATAAAACGCTGCTGCCTTTTGGAAATTATTACCCTTAAAATGCACTTCTCCCATCCAAAAATAAAGCTCATCACGAAGATTATCCGCCTGCGGGCGATACTCGAGAGATTCGAAAATATTTAATGCCTCCAGATAACGGCCCTGATAAAAATAGCACTGGCCGCTAAGCAAAATTGCCTGCGGAATTTTGGCTGAACCCTGATAGTTTTTCTGGAATCTCTCCAGCATCCCCAGGCTAACTTCATAAAATCCATCTTCGTAGGCTTTCTTCGCCATAAAAAGCAGCTCGGTTTCCTTGGGATCTTCACTCGCTAGACTTGAGGAAATAATAAATAGAACCAGGATAAATACGCTAATAATTTTTATTTTCATTTAGTTAAAACTTCCTTAAGAAATCTAGCGGTATATGAGCGGTTAGCCTTGATTAATTCTTCCGGACTGCCGGCAGCCACCACTTCCCCTCCGCGATCTCCTCCCTCCGGGCCTAAGTCAATAATATAATCAGCGCATTTGATTACTTCTAAATTATGCTCTACCACCACAACCGTATTTTTACGGTCCACCAGTCTTTGCAACACCGCAATCAATTTAGCCACATCCGCAAAATGCAAGCCGGTAGTCGGTTCATCTAATAAATAAAGCGTTCTGCCGCTTGAACGTTTAGAGAGCTCCGCGGAAAGCTTGACTCTCTGCGCTTCTCCTCCGGAAAGAGTAGTGGCGCTTTGGCCAAGCTGAAGATAACCCAGGCCGACATCAAATAAATATCCCAGAGTATTTTTTATCTTCGGTATATTGCTAAAAAGATCCAACGCCTCTTCCACGGTCAAATTTAAAACATCCGCGATGGATTTACCTTTGTATTTTACCTCTAAAGTCGCCTGATTAAATCTTAAGCCCGAACATAAATCGCATTTTACATAGACATCCGGAAGAAAATGCATTTGGATCTTTTTTATTCCGTCGCCTCCGCAAGTTTCGCACCGTCCGCCTTTAACATTAAAAGAAAACCTCCCGGGCAAATATCCGCGCAGGCGGGCTTCCGGAAGCTGAGTGAAGATATCTCTAATTTGAGTAAATACTCCGGTGTAAGTAACCGGGTTAGAACGCGGAGTCCTGCCAATGGGAGACTGATCTACCACCACTACCTGATCAATCTCCTGGCTGCCGCTGATCGATTTAAATGCGCCGGGTTTTTCTTTAGCCCCGAAGAGCCGCTGCGCTAAAGCCGGATAAAGTATATCATTAATTAAGGTAGATTTTCCTGACCCGGATACTCCGGTTACGCAGATAAAGGTACTCAAAGGAAAACGCAAATCAATACTTTTAAGATTATGTTCACTAGCCCCCTTGACTTGGATATATTTATTCTTCTGCCAGCTGCGCCGCGCAACCGGTATTGGTATGCAAAGTTCTTTGCGCAGGTATTTTGCCGTCAAAGAAACTGGATCCTTTAACAACTCCTCCTGCTTGCCGGAAAAAATAACCTCTCCCCCATGCCGGCCGGCTCCCGGACCCAGATCAACCACATAATCCGCAGACAAAATCGTCGCGGCATCATGCTCTACCACGACCAGGGTATTGCCCAAATCCCGTAACGCCTTTAAGGTCGCCAGCAGCTTTTCATTATCCCGCTGATGCAAGCCAATGCTCGGCTCATCCAAAACATACAAGACCCCCACCAAACCCGAACCCACCTGAGTCGCCAAACGGATCCGCTGCGCCTCTCCTCCGGATAAAGTCGCGCTCTTGCGGTCTAATGCCAAATAATCTAACCCCACGTCTACGCAAAATCTTAACTTTTGCGTAATCTCTTTTAATGCCTGATCGCCGACTAATTTTTCTTTTTCCGTTAACGCCAGAGTCGAGAAAAAAACCAGCGCTTCTTTAATCGACATTGTGGTAATCTGCCAAATGTTTTTTTGATTAATCTTAACCGATAAACTTTCCGGCTTCAGCCTGGCCCCTTTACACGCCGGACAACAAAGCGTAGACATAAATCGGCTGATTTCTTCCTTTAAATAATCACTATCCGTCTGATGAAACAGCCTTTCTAAGTGCGGAATCACTCCTTCGAAGGGTTTATTCCCCACTACCTCCGGAGTCCCATAAAAAATCGCTTTTTGCACAGGCTTGGGCAATTTGTTAAAGGGAGTATCCAAATCAAACTTTAGGCGGTAACTGAGCTGGCGGATAAGCCAGCGATAATAAAGAATATACCCCCGGCCTCCGCGTTTCCACGGCGCCAGAGCGCCGCCATTAATGCTTTTGGTTTTATCCGGAATAATTAAATCCGGGTCAAATTCAAATTTAGTGCCCAGGCCATTGCATTCCGCGCAAGCCCCGTAAGGAGAATTAAATGAAAAATTACGCGGCTGAATCTCGGCATAGCTTATGCCGCAGTTTAAGCAGGCATATTGCTCACTGAACATTAGGTCTTTGACATTTACTGAGCTAATTATAATCGTGCCCAAGCCAGCCTTAAGCGCTGTCTCAATCGAATCTGTAAGCCGCTTAACCGCTTCTGCCCTAATCACCAAACGGTCAACCACTACCTCGATATTGTGAATTTTATATTTAGCTAATTTTATGCTGGCGAAAAGCTCATAAATCTTTCCGTCTACCCGGGCGCGCACAAATCCGGATTTCTGCATCTGTAGAAAAATATCCCGATATTGGCCCTTTTTCCCTTGAATCAAAGGAGCTAATATCTGGATATCTTTATTAACATACTGATGTAGAATTGTCTGGACTATCTCCTGGGCGCTCTGACTTTGGATCGGCTGGCCGCATTTATAGCAATAAACTTTACCGATTCTGGCAAACAAAAGCCTCAGATAATCATAGATTTCAGTTTGCGTGGCTACCGTGGAACGGGGATTCCCCCCGGCGGAACGCTGTTGAATGGCAATCGCCGGAGACAACCCGGATATAAAATCTACATCCGGTTTCTGCAGCTGCTCTAAAAACTGCCGGGCATAACTGGAGAGGCTCTCCACATATCTGCGCTGGCCTTCGGCATAAATAGTGTCAAACGCCAAACTGGATTTACCGGATCCGGATAAACCGGTAACCACAATTAATTTATTGCGCGGCAGGACCAAATCAATATTTTTAAGATTATGCTCTCTTGCCCCGCGAATAATTATATTTTCACTTTTCATTTGCCTAACCGAAATTTGTGCATTTAAAATGTCCACTGTTTAAATTACCACTGCGTTAATTTTATCTACCTAAATTGTTTAAATTTGATTATACCTTTGGAATGCAATATAAATTTTAGTAAAATTTTTAATATCCCCAGGCCATAAATTATCGACGGCCATAATTTTATGGTCGAGGCCTCCTCAAAATACCGCGTTTTTATCGGCACCTCCTCAATCCGCAAATAATGCAGCAAACCCTCGACAATCATTTCGTTGTCAAAAACAAAATTGTCTGAATTTGCCATAAAATTAACCGTATTGAGATATTTAGCGCTATAAGCCCTGAATCCGCTATGGTATTCGGTTAAGTAAGTCCCCAATATAATATTCTCTAAAGCCGTCAGCAGAATATTCATGTTATGTTTCCAAAGAGGCATACCGCCTTGCAAGGCGCCGCCTTTCATCATCCGCGAACCAAATACGGCATCCGCCGTGCCATTTTGTATCGGCTCAATCATCCGGGAGATTACCAGGGGATCATATTGATAATCCGGGTGCAGCATCACCACAATCTCCGCGCCCTCCGCTAAAGCCAGTTTATAACAAGTTTTCTGGTTTGCGCCATAACCTTTATTTTTCGGATGCACAAACACCTTTAAACCAAGCTGGCGGGCAACGCTAACCGTATCATCTTGGCTGGCGTCATCAACCAAAATTATCCCATCAACCAGATCTTTGGGAATATCCCGCACCGTAAGCGCCAGTGTTTTGGCAGCATTATAAGCCGGCAAAACAATTATTGTTTTCATTCTCGCTCTTTCCAACCGGGCCACCTTTTCATCATCAGTAATAAATAATACTGAACGCTTTTTGCGGCTGATCACCTCAATCTGATCATAGAAGCTTATGCCAAGCAATCTGTTCTTTAAAAAAAGGCAGCTGGCCATAAAACCGAACAATTTCGCTAAATTCCGGTTATAAGTTTCCAGGCGCTTGCGCCAATAAGCAACGCTAAACACCCTTCGATAAGAAGAATAACCTTGCGGATCAAAACCACAAACATCCAGTAGATTGCTTAGCGTTCTTTTAGAATAATAGTAAAGATGGCCTTTTTGTATCCCCCACCATTTTGCCTTAAACACCCGGCTGGTAAAACTATCAATGTCCGGTGTGGAAATATAAAGAATCCCTCCGGGCTTAAGGATACGCCTGAGACTCTCCAGTTCTCCACGGGGATCAAAAAAATGTTCCAGCACATCCGCCAGAATAATAACATCAAAATAATTAGGAGCAAAATCCGCTTTTTCCAATGTCCCGCAAACCAATTTTAGGCCGATTTTTTTTATCGGCATAATTCAGCAGCCAGCTTGACGGATCAACACCGTAAACCTCCCAACCCAGACTTTTTGCTTCATCCAATAAAAAACCCGCGGCACAACCTACTTCCAATAATCTTCCACCGCCTTTATATTTTGAAATCTTCTTAAGAATACCCTTCGCCGCAATACGCCGGCCTTTTTCTTCGGCAACATAAAGCTCATCCTCCAATTGCGCATATTGCCTGCCGATCTCCTCGATGCTCGCGCTAGGATGAGCATAGACTAAGCCGCAGCGCAAACAACGCACCAGCCTCAAATCATTTTGTAAATTATCCGCAGCGGTTATTTTATAGGGATGCTCCGGGCCGCCCGGATTTTTACCAGCGATATCATAAACAACTTTAAAATTATCATAACCGCACAAATTACATTTAGCCGTATTCATTTTTTACGCGCTGCCTTTAGTGGTTCGCCTTTAAAACTATCAAAGAAATAAGTTTTTAGCTGCCAGCCCTTGCCTAAACCGGCAGAGGGAACTTTTAGCTTTAACCGGTCCAGATAAACACTTTCCTTCTGCCAGCTATTAGTAGGAAAGATTCCATAACAAATCGGATGCATCAACCGCGCCAGCAGCCGTTCGTCTTTAGACCAAATCTCCAGGACCAGATTAATAACTTTTGAAGTATAATCAATGCTTTTGTAATATAAAGTTAAATCTAAGGTGTCCTGATCCGAATTTCTATTTATGTCAAACCCCAAAAAAGTTAAGGCATTGTCTATATCCAAATCGACAATCTGAGCCGGCCGCGTTTCTAATTTATCCAATTTTTGGCAAAGCAGATAGCTTGTTTCCGGATGCTTCTTAAATAAAACTAAAGATTCCATAAAATCAACCACCCGCCAATCACCGCTTAATATAAAATTTTGAATATTTTTATAACCTGCCGGAGTATAAAAACCTTGAAAAGTTAAACGGTCATTAAAGTCTAAGAGCGCATATTCCGCATTAACCGGAAGCAGATAAGGCTTATTCGATAATGTATAAAACCCCATATAGACATGATGAAATGAATAAAGATACTGCCTCTGGCTTAAGTGCGGCAAAAACTCAAAAGTAGCCACCACCGCGGCATCTTTAGGAATTTTACTTACAAAAATATCTTTGTATTTATCCAGATAATCATATTTATAATCCATCCATACCGGTTTAAATATTCTAAAGTGCGGCCCGTACATAAAATTAACCAGCAAGATCAAACACAAAAAAGCAATTTTAAAGAATCTTTGGTTTATGACCAGCCGGCGCTGGAGGAGAAATTTTACTCCGTAAATTAAACTCATAAAGACAAAAGGGGTTATTTCCGCGGTATAATGATAGTAGATACTCAGGTCCGTTGGCCGGGCAGAAAACATATGCTGGAAAAAAAATGGCACAGCCGGCAAAAGCAGAAACGGATTAAATAACGGAATAAACGCCACCGGGAGAAAAATTTTAACCAGATAGACTAAACATTCTCTTCTTAATAAAACTTTAATAAAAAACACCGGATGCCTAAATAAATTTACAAAAATATCCGCGGGTCGGTTGCCCATCCACTGATAAAGCGAAGCAAATTGGACGGTATTATTATTAAAACCTCCCAGCCATGATAACCCCGCAAAAAAATATGCCGACCCCAATAATATCGGAACAATAACCCATTTTAAGCCTTTGCGCCGGAATATCGAAAGGACACCGAACATCATCACAGCTAAGGGAATATTTTCCTGACAAAGCATTGCCAATAATGAAAAGAATATGAATCTGTAAAAACGCCCAAGTTCATAAAAATAGATCGCGAAGAGAATAAAAAAAGTGGCCAAAGCGGGAGGATGGAATTCAAAAAGGTTAGTATAAGCTAAAGCCGGGTAAAAAAGATAGGCGCCTGCCAAAAGCAAGGCCCAATTTTCATCCAGAATCCTTTTGGCGAGCAAATAAATGGGTACGGCGCCCAGCCCCAAAAAAGCACTCTGGATAAATAACAAAGTAAGCGGATGCTGAAAAATGGAATAAACCGGAGCCAACAAAAACAAAATCAGGCTTAAATGATTGCCGAGAAAAGGAACTCCGAGTATGGAATTAAATATCATTCCATGCGTAATATTCCACATCGAGAGCGCGTGCACCGCCAAATCAAAATCAGTAAAACGATAAGCATAAAATTTCAGGGCACTAATTAAACAAAAGTAAAATATGTAACCAAAGATTAAAATACCTAAAATAAGCCGATTTTGTTTGTTTTCCATAGCAGACTTAAAAGAAGCCCCGCCCTCATTAATCAGGGCGGGGCCGATGGTAGAAATTACTTACTTCTTTTTCTTCTTGCCGCCTCTTTTCATTTTGGCGCAAGAGACATCACCCTTTTTATCCAAGAAATAAAGGTATCCGACTTTTCTTTTGATACCGCACTTGGCTACTTTCTTGGGGCTACCTCCCTTTTTCGCACCTCTTGCCATTTTGGCGCAAGAGACATCACCCTGCTTGTCGATATAATAGAGATAACCTTTTTCCCTCTTTACTCCCACCTTCAGTACTTTATCTGCCATTTTTGATTCACCCCCTTTCGTATGTTAATTATTAAGTTCCGATTTTTATCGGCTGTAAAATTTGTTTTAAAGTTGCAATTGCCGAAAGTACCGCCAAATAAGAAGTCTTGGGATTCTGCGGATGCAAGATATTCTCGGTACGCGTAAAAATCCTCGCCGCCTTAGATTCAATTAAAATTTCATGAATATTTTTACGCGCGCCCGGGCTGGCGATGATACGCACCTTAGTTTTATGCATCCCGATACCCGCTAACCCTAAAACTGCCGCCACATTCACATTCTGTGGAAAATGCTTGACCGCCTGCGCGGCAGTTCCGGCAAATAAGACCTTATCCTGCTTTAAATTGGTAAGCGCGCGGTGGAAATGTTTTTCCACATATGCTACGCCTTTAAATGCATCCGGGTGCTTGCGCGTCGTCAAAACAACACTGCGCACTCCGTCAATATTGGCCGCTTTTAAAGCGTCAATCCCTGAGATCGCTCCGCTGGGAAAATAAACCTGGGCGTTATACTTAACAGCTAAAGCCAATAGCTGATCCGAATGTCCGACCATACCGCCAACACTCATCAGCATTACCTTGCGTCCGCCGGATAAAGATTTACGCGCAATCTCCCAAGCGGCTTTAGCGCAAGAGGATTCAATCACCAGATCCGACTGCTTAATTAAACTATCTAAATTACGCACACACAGCTTTGTGCCCTTAATTATTTTTTTAGAAAGCCCCGCGCTTTTTTCCGGGCGAATGTCAAACAGGGCAGTTAAAATAGCATCTTGACGGAAATTTAAAGCAATCTCTTTAGCCAGCGAGCTGCCAATCGCCCCGCATCCGACAATCCCAATTTTAAGCTTCTTTCTTTGCTTATGTTTTAACATAATTAAATAACAGATTATCAATCAATCGCGTTTTACCAATTTTTACCGCCAAACAAATCAGGCAATCTTGATTTATCTTTTTGATCGGTTGGAGCTTTTCTAAATCAACGATAGCAATATAATCAATTCTGGCTTGCTTCTTTTTACCAACAAGCTCTTGCATCCTGCTAATAATCCTATTGGCATCGCGCTGGCCATGATCCAGCAATGATTTTGCCAAGCCTAAAGCTTTAGATAAAACTAAAGCGTCGGATTTTTGGCTTTTATTCAAATAAACATTCCGCGAACTTAATGCTAATCCGTCTTTTTGACGAACCGTAGGCATCACTCTTACCTCTACCGGAAAATTCAGGTCTTTAACCATTTTAGAAATAATCAACGCTTGCTGCGCGTCTTTTTGTCCTAAATAAAGCGCGTTTGGTCCGACGATATTAAGCAATTTCGCCACCACTGTCGCCACGGCGCGAAAATGCCCCGGCCGAAAAGCTCCGCAAAGCAGCTGGCCTAAACCCTCCACATCCACAAAAGATGAAAAACCTTGCGGATAGATAGTTTTTTGATTCGGTAAAAAAATTAAATCTACCTTGGCTTTACGGCAGAGAGCTAAATCGTTTTTGAGTGAACGGGGATATTTATGCAAATCTTCTTGCGGGCCGAATTGATAAGGGTTAACGAAAATACTCACCGCCACAGTATCATTCTCTAAAACCGCCTGTTTAATTAAACTTAAATGCCCAAGATGTAAAGCGCCCATTGTTGGAACAAAACCGACACTTTTGCCCCTTTGGGTTATTTTTTTAAGTAACTGATTTAACTTTTTTGGGTCAGCAATAACCTTCATAGAACCTCAGTTAACGGCTTAATCACAAAATCCCGGCTAAACATACGCGGATGGGGAATCGTCAGAAGTTTACGGCGCATAAACTTATCCCCGTAAAGCAAGATATCTAAATCCATCGTCCGGGGGCCGAAACGTACTGTCGGAATCCGGCCCAACACCTTTTCAATTTCTTTTAATTTCTTTAATAAACTTAAGGGAGAGAAACTAGTGCTGATTTTTAATGCGGAATTCAAATACTCCGGCTGCCCGGCTGGCCCTCCGCTAGGCAAAGATTTAAACAATTTTGATTGCTTAACTATTTTAGTATCTTTCAAGGCGCCGATTAATTTAACTGCCAATTTTATGTTCTTTCTGCGCTGGCCCAAATTCGAGCCAACCCCAAGATAGCAAATAACCATTAAGAAATTTTTCTTAAGCGCGCCAAAGCCTCTTTGATCCTGGCCTCAGAAACCGTTAAAGCCATGCGTATATAACCTTGGCCATGCGCGCCAAATCCCTCTCCGGGAGTAACCACAATATTCGCTTCCTCTAAAAGACGCGCGGCGAAACTTAACGCATCCGTCTTTGCATGAATCTTTATCCAAATGTAAAACGTAGCTTTAGGTTTTGTAACGCTCCAGCCTAAACCATTAAGCCCATCCACTAAAATATCCCGCCTTTGCTGATAAAGCGCGCAGCTTGGCTTTAAATAATCCTGTTTTCCTTCTAAAGCCGCCACTGCCGCTAACTGAATTGCTGAAAAGATTCCCGAATCGATATTACTCTTGACCTTAGCTAATGCCGACACTAATTGCCCGTTACCGCATGCCCAGCCAATACGCCAGCCGGTCATATTATAAGTTTTAGATAATGAATGAAACTCAATGGTTACCTCACGAGCCCCGGGAAATTCTAAAAGGCTGCGCGGTTTATATCCATCGTAGGCCATTTCAGAATAAGCTAAATCCGAAATAATAATAATCTTATTTTTAACCGCGAATTCAATCAGCTCAGTATAAAAATCATCACTGGCACAGGCGCCCGTAGGATTATTCGGATAATTAATAAATATAATTTTGGCAGCTTTACGCGCCGCTAAAGGAATCTTTTTTAAATCCGGCAGGAATGAATTTGCTGCTGTTAAAGGCATCAGATAAGGTTTAGCGGAAGCTAAGATTGTTCCGCCCTGATAAGGAGGATAACCTGGATCCGGAACCAAAGCCAGATCCCCGGGGTTTAAAAAAGCCAAAGGAAAATGCGCGATCCCTTCTTTGGAACCAATCAACGGTAAAACTTCCGTTTCCGGATTTAGATTAACATTAAACCTGCGTTTATACCAATCACCAATCGCGTTACGCAGCAGGGGCATCCCCTGGTCTAGGGCGTAACGATGATTCGCCGGATCCAGCGCTGCCTGGCTCAAAGCATCGATAATAAATTTGGGTGTTGGCTGATCCGGATCCCCGATGCCTAAATCAATAATATCCCTGCCTTCGGCGCGCGCTTTACGCTTGGCTTTATCAATTTCTAAAAATAAATACGGCGGCAATGCCTGAACCTTTTTAGATAGTTTAAACATGACTAAATCCTTAATCCCCCTTTCCCGATTAGCTGCGAAACAGTTTCCGACTTAATCGGGAAACTGTGGTGATTTTATTTCAAAACATCCTGCATGGAATATAGTCCAGCGGGTTTCCCAAAAATCCATTTAACCGCTTTTAAGGCTCCGATGGCAAATAAATCACGCGAATGCGCCTGATGCTTAATCTGGATCCGCTCGGAATTACCGCAAAAAATTATCTCATGATCACCAAAGATATCTCCCAGACGGATAGAATGCATCGGAATCGCCTTGGCCGTAACAAGCGTAATAACTTCCGCCAATTTCTTCGCCGTACCGCTGGGGGCATCTTTCTTCGCTTTATGATGCGCCTCAATAATTTCCACGCTATAATCCGGACCCAATCTTTTGGCGATCTGCGGTAGTATGGAAAATAAAACATTTACCCCGACGGACATATTCGGAGTAAAAACTACCGGCACAATCCTGGCAATCTCTTCCACTTTGCTTTTCTGCGCATCGCTTAAACCCGTCGTCCCCAAAACATAAGCTTTCTTATATTTAGCCACATAATCCAAATGCGTATCCACTGCTTCCGGTAAAGTAAAATCTACCAATACATCAATCAGGAATAAACCATCCAGATTAGATGAAACTTTTATTCTGCCCAAATCTTTACCGATTAAAGGCGTGCCTTTCTTTTCCAAGGCTAAACCAACTTCCAAGTCTCGATCCAACCCGGCAAGTTCATAAATACGCCTGCCCATTTTTCCACAAGCACCAGTAATACCTAACTTAATCATAAAAACTCCTTTGTTAAAACCCTAAACACTAAACTCTAAATCCTAAACAAATCGTAAACCTAAAACTCAAACCTTTGAAACTGATGTTTTTAGTTTTGAGTTTAAAATTTTTAATTTGTTTAGAGTTTTTATAATAGTCCATAATTTTTTAATGCTTTCTTTAATTTTTCTAAATTATCCGCGGACATACTGCACATCGGCAGACGTAATTCTGGATCACACATCCCCAATAACCCCATCGCGGTTTTAACCGGAATAGGATTGGTCTCTAAAAATACAGCCTTAATTAAAGGTAATAACTTATAATGCAGCTCTTTAGCCTTATAAAAATCACCTTTGGCAAAAGCCGCCACTAGATTCGCCACATCCGCCGGCACAATATTCGCCACTACCGAAATTATCCCGATGCCACCGATACTTAATACCGGCAAAGTTAACCCATCATCGCCGGAAATTAAATTAAATTCTTTTGGGCAAAGCTGTTTAATACGCGACATCTGATCCAGGCTTCCGGAAGCCTCTTTCACCGCGACAATATTCCGGCAATCTCCCGCTAACTTGGCAATCGTCTCCGGCTCAATATTTACTCCGGTGCGTCCGGCAATATTATAGAGAATAACCGGGATCTTAACCGACTGAGCAATGGCTTTAAAATGCTCGTATAATCCCTTTTGCGTAGGGCGATTGTAGTACGGGCTAACCTGCAAAGAAGCATCCGCGCCCGCCGCCGCCGCCTGCTGCGTAAGTTTAATCGCTTCTTGCGTAGAGTTAGATCCAGTCCCGGCAATCACCGGAACTCTTTTTTTTACCTGATCAATAGTAATTTCAATCACTTTTTCATGCTCATCGAAATTTAAAGTAGCAGATTCCCCGGTCGTGCCGCAAGGCACAATTCCGCGGGTTCCGTTTTTAATCTGGAAATCAATCAAGCCTCTTAATTTCTGCTCATCTACTTTCCCATTATGAAAAGGCGTAACAATAGCGACAATTGAGCCTTCAAACATAATACTCTCCTTTGTAAACTATTTTCGCAGTACCTTCCAACCAAAGCTCGTTAAATCTACGATTATTTCTATTAAAAATTATCTTTAATGTTTCGCCGCTTTTTGTTTTAACTTTCACTAATTTATTTATACCTTTTTTTATGGCAAAAATTACTGCACTCGCCGCGCTTCCTGTTCCGCAGGCTAAGGTTTCACCCTCCACCCCTCTTTCATAGGTGCGCACCTGAATAAGACCTTTAGCCTTTGGCTCCACAAAATTTACATTTGTCCCCGCCGGAGAAAACCGGGCATGATTTCTAATGCTCTTACCAATGCCCTGCACATCCAGATTATTTAGCCCTTGCACAAAAACCACCACATGCGGAACGCCGGTATTAACAAAATTTACTTTGATCAATCTGCCGTTTACTTTCAAAGGAATATCTAATTTTATATCTTTAGGACAAGTCAACTGAACTTTCGCTTTTTGCGCCGAAAGCTGCGTTTTAATGACTCCGGCCAAAGTATTTATGCTTCCTTCTTTTTTCCCGTTAAATAAAGTGACACAACGCGCTCCATTGCCGCACATCTGCGCCTCTGAGCCATCCGCGTTAAAGATGCGCATCGACTGTTTAGATTTATCCAGTAAAAGCAGGCCATCCGCGCCAACGCCAAATTTCCGATCGCATAATAATCTGGCGCATCTGGATAAATTCCCGTTTAACTTGGTATCAATAACCACAAAATCATTTCCTGAAGCGACCATTTTAGTAAACTTAATCTTATTCATGATTATCCTAACTTACTCCTATCGTCATTGCGAGGAGCCGCAGGCGACGAAGCAATCTCTTCTTTAGATTGCTTCGCCACTTCGTGGCTCGCAATGACTACAACTTACCTTACTTCATTGCGGATAAGATCTTCACAAGTTTCTCTTTTCCTAATTACCAACACCTCAGCTTTAGCCACCATCACTTCCGCCGCGCGCAAACGTGAATTATAATTGCTGGACATACTAAAACCATACGCCCCGGCGCTCATCACTGCCAAATAATCACCTTCTTTAACTTTAGCCACCAAACGTCCTTTAGCTAAAAAATCACCGCTTTCACAGATCGGGCCGACCACATCGGCTTTCTCAAGCCGAGAGATCTTTTTTAACGGCATAATATTATGATACGCCCCATAAAGTGCCGGACGGATCAAATCATTCATCCCGCCATCCACAATAATAAATTTCTTCTGATGAGTTTTCTTGATATACAAAACTTTAGTCACTAAAATTCCCGCGTTGCCGGCAATAAACCTGCCCGGTTCCATGATTATTTTAAGCCCGGTTTTTTTCAAAAGCGGTATAATTTCCTGAGCGTAAATCTTAGCCGTCTGAGGAGTCTCATGATCATAAACGATCCCCAAGCCTCCTCCGATATTTAAATACTCTAATCTAGTGCCTTTAGCTTTCAAGCGCTGAATAAAATGGGAAACCTTTTTTAACGCCTCGACAAACGGCGCACTCTGCGTAATCTGCGAACCAATATGAATATGCAGGCCGCAAATATTTAAATTTTTGAATTTCCCTCCCAGCAGCAAAATTTTATAAGCGCTTTCTAAATCAATCCCGAATTTATTTGTCAACTTGCCGGTTGCGATATATTTATGAGTTTTGGCCTCCACATCCGGATTTATCCGAATCGCCACACGCGTAATTTTTTTTAAACTCCGGGCAATTCGGTTGATGTTCTTTAGCTCCGCCAAAGACTCCACATTAAAAAATAATATGCCTTTAACGATCGCCGCAGAAATTTCTTTATCGGTTTTGCCCACGGAGGCATAAACGATTCTTTGCGCCGGGCAGGCGGCTTTCTGGGCGCGAAACAACTCACCGCCGGAAACGATATCCAGCCCCGCTCCTTTAACAATCAAGGCTTTTAATATCGAAAGATTGGAATTTGCTTTTACGGAATAACAAATCAACGGATTAACTTCGGAAAAAGCAGATTTTAACTTGAGATAATGATCAACTAGCGTGTGATAGCTATAAACATAAAGCGGAGTGCTGAATTTTTTCGCTAAATCCTCTACCTTTACATTCTCGCAATAGAGTTTATTTTTTTTGAATTTAAAATCGTGCATATATTTTTACTTTTTTTGTCCCCCCAGAATTATAACCGCTTGCTCCATTTCTCCAGCTGCTTAGCTACCAGCTTGGGATTTGTGCTTCCGTAGGATGTTTTTAAAGTTACCGAAGTCTGGGCATTCAAGATTTTCCGGACATCTGGGGTTAACTTATGCGAATACTTCTTCAACTGCTCATTTGACAAACTGGATATCTTTTTACCCTTATCTAAACAATCGATAACCATCGAGCCGACAATATCATGTGCTTTGCGGTAAGCGATACCTTTCTTAATCAGATATTCGACAATATCCACGGAAAACAAAGACTCATCGGAAATCTGGCTCGCTACTGCTTCTTTCTCCACAACAATGTTTTGAAAGAGAGCGGCGAAAATCTCCAGAATATCCTTAACCGTATCAATGGCATCAAAAAGCGGAGGTTTATCCAGCTGCATATCCCGGTTATAAGATGTCGGCAGCCCTTTCATTAACATGATCACACTGGAAAGATCTCCTTGAATTTTACCCACGGAACCTCTGATTAATTCCAAAATATCCGGATTTTTCTTATGCGGCATAATGCTCGATCCGGTGCAAAATGAAAAATCTATATCAATAAAATTAAACTCTTTCGTCGACCAAAGGATTAAATCCTCGGCGATTCTGGATAAATGCACCGAAAGTATGGTCAGGTCCGCCAATACCTCAATAATAAAATCCCGGTCACTCACGGAATCAATGCTATTCTGTGTCAGCGCGGCAAACTTAAGCTCTTTTTTGACAAAATCCCGGTCAATATCCAGCCCAGTGCCCGAAAACGCGCAAGCCCCCAGCGGCAGAGCATTAATTCTTTTCTGAGCATCAAACAATCTTTGTTTATCTCTTTCTAATCCCTCAACATAGGCCAGCAGATGATGCGCTAAAAGCACACATTGAGCAATCTGTAAATGCGTATAACCGGGTATAATTACCTTAAAATTACTGGAAGCAAATTTCAAGATTGACTTCTGTAACGCCGTAGTAAATTCCGTTAAATCATCCAGCTCGCTTCTTAAATACATTCTGGTATCTAAAGCCACCTGATCGTTTCTCGACCGCGCCGTATGTAATTTCCCTGCGGGCTCTCCGATTCTCTTAGCCAACAATTCCTGAATATTTGAATGAATATCTTCAGCCTGCGGATCAAATTTGAACTTTCCGCTTTGCACATCTTTAAGGATTGCGCTTAAACCTTTAACAATCGCTTGGGCATCTTTTTGCGGAATAATTTTTTGTTTGCCCAGCATCTTAGCATGAGCAATACTGCCTAAAATATCATACTTAGCCAGCCGCTGATCAAAGGCTATCGAAGAGGTGAATTTATCCGTAAGCGCATGCGTTATTTTACTGAATCTTGTCCCCCAAAGTTTCTTAGACATTTTTTCTCCTGTTTTCCCTACCTGCTGCATACTACCTGCTATCTACTCTCACCTATCTCTTATACGGCATCCCCCACAGCTTAATGAATCCCTCCGCCAGCTTCTGGTCAAATTTATCTTCTTTGCCGTAAGTACTTAATTCTTTTTTATAAAGAGAATTGCCGGATTTTCTCCCTACCACAACGCAACTCCCCTTCGATAACCTCAATTTGATGGTACCGCTAACAAACTTTTGAGTTTTGTGCACAAAACCATCCAGAGCATCTTTTAGGGCCGAAAACCACAAACCATAATAAACTAACTCCGCATACTTTAAGCTGATCATTTCCTTAAAATGCGCCAGCTCCCGGTCTAACACCAGCGCTTCTAATTCCTTATGCGCCGTATAAAGAATGGTGGCCGCCGGAGCCTCATAAATCTCCCGGGATTTAATCCCGACTAATCTATTCTCGACCATATCGCTTCGACCTACCCCAAACTGCCCCCCCACTTCATTAAGATGATTAATCAAATTCTTAATTTTAAATAATTTACCATCAATTTTAGTCGGCACGCCTCGGCTAAAAGTTACCTCAATATAGCGCGGATAACTAGCCGACTGAATTGTGCTTTTCGTAATCAAATATGCGTCTTCCGGCGGTTCCTGCTCTAAATCCTCCAAAACACCGGCTTCAATACTAATCCCCCAAAGGTTACGGTCAATACTATAAGGCTTCTTTTTGGTCACATCAATCGGAATATTGTATTTTAATGCATATTCAATCTCTTCATCGCGAGATTTAAACTCCCACTCCCGCACCGGAGCGATAATCTCCAATCTTGAATCAAGTATGCCGATGGCCACCTCCAACCTTACTTGATCATTACCCTTGCCGGTACAGCCATGCGCCACCGCGGCAGCTTTTTCTTTATGCGCAATCTGCACCAGATATTTAGCAATTAATGGCCGGCCTAATGCCGTAGCTAAAAGATATTTACCCTCATAAACCGCATTCGCCTTTAAGGCCGGAATAATAAAATCCTTAATGAATTCTTCCTGGAGATCACGAATATACACTTTAGAGGCGCCGGCCGCCAAAGCCCGCTTTTCAATGGCCTCAAAATTTTCACCCTGGCCTAACCCCTGGCCAAGATCCGCCACAAAACAAATTACCTCATAACCCTTCTCTTTAAGCCAACGCACAATACAAGAAGTATCCAACCCGCCTGAATAAGCTAAAACAACTTTTTTCATCTAAGCTCCTTACCTTCAATTTTTAGCGGGTCCTGCCTGCCAATCCACCTCTGCCTAAGCTCACTTACGTTGCGCGCGGCAAGGGCTTCGTCTTGGCAGTCACCCGCTAAAACTAACCCTGAAGTAGTTTTATCAAAATTGCTTTTTGAACATGCATCCTATTTTCAGCCTGATCAAAAACCACAGAATTCTTGCTATCCATCACCTCATCCGTAATCTCTTCACCCCGGTGGGCCGGTAAACAGTGCATCACCAAAACACCCGGAGCGGCATTAGTTAAAAGCCGGGAATTAATCTGAAAATTTTTAAAGATAACCTTTCTTTTGCTAATCTCCTCTTCCTGCCCCATACTTGCCCAAACATCTGTATAAACAACCTGGGCGCCATTAACTGCGCTTAACGGATCTTGCGTAATCGTAATCTGGCTCAGTGTCTCTTTGGCTATTTCTTTTGACTGCTTAACTACTTCCGGATCAGGAGCATATCCGGCCGGTGTCGCTACGGCAATATTCATTCCGGTCTTGGCCGCGGCAAAAAGCAATGAGTTGCAGACATTGTTTCCGTCACCCACATAAGCCAGGGTTAAACCCTTTAATCTTGCCCCGCTTTTTTGCCAGCTATGCCCAAGTCGGGAAAATTTTTCACCAATCGTAAAAAAATCCGCTAAAGCCTGACAGGGATGTGAAAAATCGCTTAAGCCATTAATCACCGGGACTCCTGCCGCTTGCGCCATATCCAAACAGTTCTGATGCTCAAAAGTTCTTAAGACAATCCCGTCCACATACCGCGAAATAGTTTTTGCGGCATCTTTAATCGATTCCCTGACCCCCAAATTAATCTCACCCGGAGACAAATAAATAGAATTGCCTCCCAACTGATACATCCCGACTTCAAAAGACACCCGCGTTCTATTGGATGGCTTCTGGAAAATTAAAGCCAGGGTCTTACCCGACAAAACCTTATTAAATTTAGCCCGCTCCCGCTTTAACTTCACCGCCAAATCAAATAATTCCTCGATTTCCTTAACTGTTAAGTCTTTAATAGAAATTAGATCTTTTTTCATCGTGCTCCCCTCATGACACTCTCTAATATTCCGATTGCCTGGTCGATTTCTTTCTTGGTAACATTCAATGCCGGCATCAACCTTAAAACATTATCATGCGTGCAATTAATTAATAAACCTTGCTCCAATGCCGCTTGAACAATCTGTTTTCCCGGAATATTTAACTCTACCCCCAGCATTAACCCCAACCCTCTGACTTCTTTGATCAGCGGATAATTACTTTTAAGAAAATTCAATTTTCCTAAAAGGTATTTGCCCATCACTTGACAATTACTCAAAATTTTCTCTTGCTGCATCGCTTTAAAAACCCCCAAAGCCGCCCGGCAGATTACCGGGCCGCCCCCAAATGTCGAAGCATGCATTCCCGGAGTTAAAATATCGCCCAGTTCTTTTTTAGCGATTAAAGCGCCGATCGGCAAACCTCCGCCCAAGGCTTTCGCTAAAGTTAAAAGATCCGGAGTAATACCGTAATTCTGATAGCAGAACATCTTGCCGGTACGCCCCACCCCGGTTTGCACCTCGTCAATAATTAAAAGTAATTTTTTCTCATCACAAATTTTTCTTAAGAAAATAACAAAATCCTTTTCCGCGACATTAATCCCGCCCTCGCCTTGCACCAGTTCCAGCATAATGGCCACGGTCTTGTCGGTAATCGCATTCTTGACTGCCGCCGCATCATTAAATTTAACCTGCTTAAACCCTGCGGGCATTGGCTCAAAGCCGCTCTGATATTTTTCCTGACCGGTCGCCGCCAGGGCCGCCAAGGTCCTGCCGTGAAAAGCATTCCCAAAAGTAATTATTTCATACCTGCCCTGGCCAAACTTTCTGGCCAACTTAATCGCCGCTTCATTAGCCTCTGCTCCGGAATTAGCAAAAAATACTTTTCCCGGAAAACTTAAATAGATCAGTTCTTTAGCTAACTTTGCCTGAAATGGATGGTAATAATTATTCGGCACAAAGATCAACTTACTAATCTGATCCCGCACTCCCTGCATAACTTTGGGATGACAATGCCCTAAGCTGCCGACTCCCCAGCCCGGGAAAAAATCCAGATAAAGTTTACCATGAATATCCCAAAGGCGTGATCCTTTGCCCTTAACAAAGATCCGCGGCACTTTGTTATAAGTGGGCATGATGCATTCTTTATATGTCTGGAATATCTCTTCTATCTTCATCTTAAACCTATTTTACTATCTCAGTTCCGATCCCTTGATCCGTAAAAATCTCCAAAAGCAAACCGTGCGGAGTGCGCGCATCAATGATATGCGTCTTCTTCACCCCGCCATTCAAAGCCTCCACGCAAGCCACCACCTTAGGAATCATTCCCTGCTGAATAACCTTATTCTCAATCAAACCGCTTACCTCGGCCACCGTCAAAGTCGAAATAAACGAATTTGCATCTTCCGCATTACGCATAATTCCTCTAACATTAGTCAATAAAACAAATTTTTCCGCCTGCATATTCGCGGCAATGCTCGAGGCGACCTCATCAGCATTGATATTATAAGTTTTTTTATCTTTTCCGCGGCCCATCGGCAAAACCACTGCTACTTTATCTTTCTTCAACTCTTCATTTAATAGCTGCGTATTAATGGTTTTAATCTGGCCAACCAAACCAATATCCACTTGATCCGCCTTAGTCTTTTTCTTCTCCACCTGAATCAAATCATCTTCTTTGCCATTTAAGCCGATTGCCTTTGCCCCTAACTCATTTAACTCTTTTACAATCAGCGCATTTAAAACTAAAAGCTCTTCTTCGACTAACTGCAAAGTTTCTTCATCCGTAACGCGCATACCTTCCACAAACTCCGTTTTTTTTCCTGAAGCGCGCATCCGTTCACTAATATTCGGGCCGCCGCCATGCACCAGGATCGGACGCAAGCCCATAAAATTCAAAAAAACAATGTCTTCTAAAACACTGCGGCGAATCTTCTCATCCCCCAGGATGCTGCCGCCATACTTAATCACCACGACCTTTTTATGGAATCTTTTAATATAAGGTAGCGCCTCAATTAAAACATCTGCTTTTCTAATTGCGTCTTCCATCTGTTTTCCCCCGGCAACATTAACTGCTTAATTATAAGCAGCGTTAATCTTTATATACTCCGGCGTAAGATCACTGGTATAAACCGTACAGCTGGCCTTACCCCGGGACAAGCTCACCGTAAGTTTTACTTGTTTTCCTTTTAATGAGCCTAATTTTATTTTTAGCTGTTCTTCCTTAATTTTAAAGCCGCTTGCGCCGACTGCCGCCGCGACCCGGCCAAAATTCGGATTCTGGCCAAAAACCGCAGTCTTAAAAAGCACGGAGTTAGCAATACCCAGAGCAATACCCTTAGCCTCCTGAAAATGCTTTGCCTGAGTTACATCGATCCGAATAAATTTAGTCGCTCCTTCGGCGTCAATTACTACCAACTTCGCCAAATCCAAACAAAGAGATTCTAATGCTTGAGAAAAATTCCGTAGATCTCTTCCTTGAGAAATAATCTTATTCCCTGCGGCGGCATTCGCTAAGGCCAAAACCGTATCATTAGTGCTCATACAGCCATCCACTGAAATGCAATTAAATGATTTAGCCACCGCCGCTGTGATCGCCTTATCCAAAGCAGCTTGGGTAATTGCCGCATCCGTCATAATAAAACAAAGCATGGTGGCCAGGTTCGGAGCAATCAT
>Ga0172375_10002016_pt1 | contig 32134 bp, 29 predicted proteins | sample LakKiv1m_FD_114537 | JGI IMG/M metagenome (GOLD analysis project Ga0172375, IMG submission 114537) | Freshwater microbial communities from Kabuno Bay, South-Kivu, Congo - kab_092012_11.1m | ecosystem: Environmental > Aquatic > Freshwater > Lake | place: Democratic Republic of the Congo... | reverse complement strand
ATCGTTGCCTTGGTTTAGCTCATTTAAGACTTCTCGTACACAAGTAATCTTCTTAGACGCGATAGCTTCGTCGAACTTCCCCCAAAGCGACGGGAATCGATTACGGTAATAGTGCCGAAATAGGTGAATTAGCGTACTGCTGTCAAATACGTAAATCATGCTACCATTTCCTTTGGCACAAGTAGTCTTTCCATACTCGGAACACTACTTACTTTTACCCCGAGGTAATCGGCAACTTGATCAATTGATATCTTACGCTGATAGAAACGAGAGAAAACTAACTCCAAATACCGCTCTCCGAGATAGGCTCGTTTACTGTTATAGTAATCTCCTCCATCTCGCTTGCTCGGCTTCATGGTTCGCCATTTCGCAATCATTTGGCCGTAGTAATCAGATGATATCAGTTTCCTATCTAGTAGGCGCCGCAGGATCACCTCTCGGCTAACTTTGTAATTGGCGGCCAGCGCCTTTATGTCGTCTTCATTAATTGGCAATTCCGTGACGCGTCCATCAAAATCGTCATCTGGGACAAGAAAGGCACCAGCAAAACGACTGCACAAGACTTCTATTTGTCTATTCCGCCCTCGCAATTGATGAATGTATCGTTCAACTGGAGCATCAATGCCGCCCGTGCCGGACAATAGGTGCGCCAATTCATGAAACAAAGTAAAAATCTGGTGCGTTATAGCCCTACTGTTGTTGACATAAATAATCGGAAAATGCTCGTCGTACAGGCAAAATCCAGAAATCACCTCTGACTTGAAGGCATCTTTGAACACAAAAACGCCATGTTGTTCCAAGGTGCTACGCCATGCTTTGAAAGCGTGTTCATTGTTTTTCCAGCGTAATTGGGTCTCTAACGTTATCCCCAAGAATTGTCGGACCGAGCTGGCGAGTTCGGCAACGGGATCGACAATATCAAGCGATAAATCACGTAGAAGTTGTCGTTTAGCTGGATTAGCGCATTCATATAATTCCTCCAAATTCGCCTGCATTGATTTTGCCTGACGAATCAAGAGACGCAAGCGCTGTGATAGATTATCAATTTCCGAATTTGGCAGGGTACGGAAGTCCTGGCGAGGAGTCTCTTCAGTGGGGGGTTTTGGAAAAAAGAAAATTGCCAATGGACGTCGATATATTTCATAGGCCAAACGCTCTAGTTGAATATAGTCAGGAGCGCTTTCACCTCTTTCCCATTCGGCTACCGTTTCTTTGGTGATCCTTTTGCGCGATAACTTATGCACGACTTGTTCAATCGACAAGCCAAGCGTTTCTCGTGCCCACCTCAGCACCAACGGGTTTATTCCGTTTATGCGATTCATTGATGTTTTCTTTGTATGCTTATAGCGATTGTAGGCCATGGTATCATAATCTCCAATCTTCCGTCAAGAACGATCTCTACAATAAGGGCCGCGCGGCGTCAAAGGAAATGTGTTACTGAGGGGTCGCTATTCCCGGAAATTTAACGGCGCGCTTGACGTTGTCAAATGTGGTATCGCCCTGACGAAGGCACGTACGCAAGGGATTCTCTCTTGACCACAGACAACGGCCTAAATCTCGCCTTTGCTAAGGTGGGCAGTGGGGATTTCGGACGCTGACCGCGTCACTCATTTCAACGCATACGCCAACAAGAAGTGCTCGCCCGCACGACCCCAACGGCATACGGAGGCGGGCGACCAGGCGGTCGCCCCTACAGTGGATCGACGTCGGATGTACCGCGGCCAATCTCACATCCAAATGGCCAAGCTGCCTCAATCCGACCACAACGTCGCTAGTCTCCCATGTTCATACACGAATGTAGTCGAGTATGACATATTCGTACATATGTGTAGGTTTCCCTCTCTCGTCTCCCGTTCTCCCGACATCCCCAAATCGCCTTTGTTCTCTGATAACGATCCCTTATACCCTCATCTCTCCGCTGGCACGAATCCTGCTTCATCCCCTGCAAAGACTTTGTTCGGGAGGAGCACAAGCCTTCCATCGCATTTCGAATTCTTGGTCGGCAATCGGTTCAAGTTGCCACTGACCGGAAGTAGGCCTCCGAAACGAAGTCATATGGATGCGCTCTCAGAGAGGTTTCTTCAGCGGGCGGCCGGTTTGCCTCCGGAGCGCAGTTAGTCACGCGGGACGCGTGACGTCCGAAGCGGAGGAGGCATACGGCCGCCACACCGGAACGTATACGAATGGACCCGCACAGTGGCACGTGCGGCGCCCGATAACGGATGGATATCCGAATAGGCAAGGAGGCATGAATGAACTACCGCAAGTACCTTAAACCAATGTTGGCTTTGGCCCTCATGTGCCTGGCATGGACAATGCCGGCCCATGAGGCGATGGCCCAGGACGAAGTGAAAATCGGCGTCCTGCACTCGCTCACCGGCACTATGGCCATCTCGGAGACGTCGCTCAAAGACGTGGTGCTCATGGCTGTCGACGAAATCAACGCCAAGGGCGGTGTGCTCGGCAAGAAGATCAAACCGGTCGTGGTAGACCCCGCGTCCAACTGGGACCTCTTCGCGGAAAAGGCGAAAGAGCTGATCCTAAAGGAAAAGGTAGCGGCGATCTTCGGCTGCTGGACTTCCGTCAGCCGCAAGTCGGTGCTGCCCGTCTTTGAAGCCAACAAGGGCCTTCTCTTCTACCCTGTCCAGTATGAAGGTGAAGAGCAGAGCCCCAACATCTTCTACACCGGCGCTACGCCCAATCAGCAGCTCATTCCCGCAGCGGAATACCTCATGAGCTCGGACGGAGGGTCCAAGAAGAAATTCTACCTGCTCGGCACCGACTACGTCTTTCCGCGGACCGCCAACAAGATCCTGAAGGCGTTTCTCCTGGCCAAAGGCGTGCCTGAGAAGAATATCGTCGAAGAGTATACCCCGTTCGGCCACGCGGACTACCAGACCATCGTTTCGAAGATCAAGAAGTTCTCGGAAGACGGCGACGCGTGCGTGCTTTCCACCATTAACGGCGACTCCAACGTGCCATTCTACAAAGAATTCGCCAACCAGAAGCTGACCGCGGACAAGTGCCCCATCATGGCTTTTTCGGTGGCGGAAGATGAGCTGCGCTCGATGGAAACCGAGTTCCTCGTCGGCCACCTTGCGGCATGGAACTATTACCAGAGTATCGATGTGCCCGAGAACAAGAAATTCGTGAAGGATTTCAAGGAATACTGCAAGAAGAACAACCTGCCCGGCGGCGACAAGCGTGTAACCGACGACCCGATCGAGGCGGCATATTTCGGCGTGTATGTGTGGAAGAAGGCTGTAGAGAAGGCCAAAACCTTCGACATTCCCAAGGTAACCGCGGCTGTGCTCGGCACGGAATTCGACGCTCCGGGCGGCCCCAAGAAGATGGATGAAGTGAACCATCATACCTATAAACCGGTCCTGATCGGCGAAATCAAAGCCGACGGACAGTTCGACATCATCTGGCGCACCAAGGGTCTGGTGAAACCCGAAGCGTTCAGCAGCTATTTGAAAGGCAAGTAGGGTACCGCCGGAGCCAACGACGATAGGCAAACGATAGGGCCGGCTCAACGCCTGACGACGTAAGGGCGGGTCTCAGACCCGCCCCTACCCAAGACCGTTCCGATGAACACTGCTAGCAAGCTAGCAGTGGCACCCAGAATTGAACAACACAACATGCAATGTAGGGGCGGACGGCCGTCCGCCCGCAGATAACAGGCAAGATTCTGATTCCGGTACGTCACCGCATTCATGAAACGAAGTCAGTAGGACCAAACATGGCGCGACGCAGACTTCTCACATTCTTTCTTCTCTTATGCTTGCCGGCTCTTCTCGTTGCGGGAAATGCCGCCGCAAACCCAGATGCCGTGCGCAAGGCGCTCTTCGATTTGGGCGGTGCAGATAAGGCCGGTCGAGAAGCGATTTTTGCTCTGCTTCAGAAAGAGGGAGATGCCGCGCTGGTGCCCATTCTCGAGGCGTATTCGACGGGGCTGCTGGAAATCCGCGACGGTAAGCTCGTGGTCTACGGCCCGCGTGTCCAGACGTCCAAGGAGTCCAAACAGTATCCCCTGCTTGATGCGTTTACTGGCACGCCGCTCCTGGACGACAAAGGAAATCCTCTATTCGCGGACGAACTGGGCAAGTCACGGCTCCAGGTTCCACGAGCGGAACGCAGGGTCGTCGCAGACTTGATCAAGGTCCTGTCGCTGCAACATACAGACCCGGTGAAACGCATAGCGGCGATACATTCTGCCGGCGATCGTGCCGACAAATCCGCGCTCGATGCGTTGCGCAAACAGTTTGAGGGCAACCCCGCCGCGGCGGTCAAATCCGCTTTGGAAGAGTCTATTGCGCAGATCCAGGTTCAGCACGGCTCTCGCGACGACAAGATCAAGGCAGCGGGAGTGCTCGGGGCTATTGGCTCTCTCCGGGCCGCCGCGAGCCTGCGCAAAGCCTTGGAGGCCGCGGGCGACGGAGATGCGGAACTGACCGGAGCGCTCCGAAACGCTCTGGCCAAATGCGATCGCGTGCAGAATCGCAACAAATTCCTCCACAACCTTTTTTCCGGGTTGTCCCTGGGATCGATCCTTGTGCTCATGGCGCTCGGTCTGGCGGTTATCTTCGGGCTCATGGGCGTCATCAACATGGCCCACGGCGAATTCATGATGCTGGGCGCTTTCACGGCGTACGTGGTTTGTGAGGCGTTCAAGCGCTACCTTCCGCCCGGAATGTTCGATTATTACTTCATTTTCGCTCTACCGGCTGCGTTTCTCTTTACCGCGGCGGCTGGATGGATATGTGAATGGGCGATCATCAGGCATCTGTATGGCCGTCCATTGGAAACGCTGCTCGCAACATGGGGACTCAGTTTGGTCCTGATACAGGCGATAAGAGTCTGCTTCGGCGACACGCTTTCGCTCACGCCGCCGGATTGGCTCACCGGAAGTTGGGAAATTGCGCGAGACCTCGTGTTTCCCGTGAATCGGCTGTTTATTGTGGTGTTTTGCGCGACGTGTGCGCTGGTCTTTTACGGACTGGTGCAGAAGACCAAGCTGGGCCTGCTCTTGCGCTCTACGGTTCAGGACAGGGACACTGCATCGAGCCTCGGCGTTGCCGTGCGCCGGGTCGACGGGCTTACGTTCGCGCTGGGCACCGGGCTGGCAGGCCTCGCGGGATGCGTGATTCCGCTGTACGACAAAATCAATCCCGGCATGGGCCAAGGCTACGTGGTGGAGAGCTTCATGGTGGTGGTTCTCGGTGGGCTCGGCAAGCTGGCTGGCGTCATCATCGGCGGGCTTGGGCTTGGATTTCTGACCAAGTTCATCGAGCCTTTTCTCCAGGCCGTGTACGGAAAGGCCGTTGTGCTTGGGTTGATTATCATTTTCTTGCAGTGGCGGCCTTCCGGGCTCTTTCCGTCCAAAGGCCGGCTGGCTGACGAATGACTCCGGATTGTAATAACACGAGCAATATCAATGCACGGTGGCATGGACAACAATAGCATGACTCGAATTCGTTCACTGGGAGGGCGATCGTCCTCACCCCCCACCCCCCTCTCCAAGGGTGGAGAGGGGGCTTCCACCGCGCTCCTTCTCCATACTTGGGGAAGGGGCTGGGGGATGGGGACTCTTCACGAACCGGCACCATCCGGTGCAACTCGATGTCCCGGTAAACCATTACGCACGACTCTCACTTGCCGGGTTCCGTGCAATAAAATCCCCCCTAGCCCCCCTTTAGCAAAGGGGGGAACCACTTCACACCAGCCTTTTCGCAAAGGAGGAGCCAGTTCATACCCCCCTTTCGTAAAGGGAGGCAGGGGTGATTTTGAATGCCGCCCATGTCATTTGTTTGAAGGCGCAATAGCATAAGGTATGGACATGCACGACCTTAACCACCGCAATTCAGACTCCCGATTGATCGCATTCCGCAAGCGTACGGTGCTGGGGGTGCTTGCATTCTTTTTCTGTGCCATCCCCTTGATGGCGTGGGCCGGACTGATCGAGCCGACGAGCGTCAACAAACTGGGGCGGTATCTCTGTTTTGCTATCGTGGCGTTGGGCATCGATCTGTTGTGGGGATATACCGGCCTGTTGAGCTTATGCCAGGCGCTCTTCTTTTGTCTTGGCGGTTATGCCATGGCCATGCACTTGAGCCTCCCCGAAGGCGGCTGCAACGTCCGGCCCGAATATCACAACATCCCGCAATTCTTCTTTTTCAACAATGTAGATCTATTGCCTAGTTGGTGGAAGCCATTTGCATCGCTGCCGATGGCACTGGCCGCGGCAATTCTTATTCCCGCCTTGTTCGCGGCCGTATTCGGTTTCACCGTGTTCCGCAGTCGAGTAAAGGGCGTTTATTTTGCCATAATCACCCAGGCGATCGCGTGGGGAGCCTTTCTCCTGTTTTGTAGAAATGAGATGCTGTTGGGCGGCACCAACGGGCTGACCAATTTCAACCCCGGCCTCAACAGAGATTCATTTTCCATAATGGTATTCTATTTTCTGACAATAGGAATGCTCGCGATTCTCTTTCTTCTAGCTCGCGCCATCGCACGCAGCAGACTTGGCCGGCTGCTCATCGCGACACGCGACAAAGAAATGCTCTTGCCGTTCATGGCATATCGAACGCTCTCGATAAAGCTCTTCGCGTTCGTTGCTGCGGCCGTCTTCGCTGCGATCGGCGGCATTTTGTATGTTCCGCAGAATGGCATTATCACACCAAATGTTATGCGCGTGGAAGATTCAATCTGGATGATCATATGGGTAGCGCTCGGAGGTCGCGGACGCTTGTGGGGAGCGCTCGCGGGCGCGCTGCTCGTGAACTACGCATATTCGATCATGACTTCCGATATGCCGCGTGCATGGCCATTTCTCGAGGGCGGCATGTTCCTGGCTGTGGTCATGCTCTTCCCCAACGGGTTGGTGGCGCTGTGGGACAGGTTTGAACGCGACATCTCCACCGGAGTGCCGCTTCGCGGCCTTATCGCGGCGCTTGGTGTCGGCTTTGCAGCGCTGGTGCTGGACAAGACCGGATACCTCGGCTGGGCGCCCTATCATCTCGCATACTGGATTTCCGGAGCGATCATGGTGGCGCTCGCGCTCAGGAGCCCGACTCCCGCGGGACTTGTGACCGCGGCGCTGGCGCTCTTCATGACAGCGGAAGCGCTCGGGCTCATGCCAAAGGTCTTGTCTACTTCGGCGCTCGGCATTCCGATCAAATACATCCTGCTCGTTGCAGCTTTGGCGGGTGTAACGCTCATGAGCCGTGTGCCATCGCTCGGGATCAACTGGAGGAAATATGGAGCCCCACTCCCTGAACATTGAGAGCATCGTCCCGGTCGACAAGAAGGGCTCGTACCAGGTCTTTCTCGAAAAAGCGAGCGTAGTGTTCGACGGATTCAAGGCGCTCGACGTGGATGAATTCGGCGTGTTCTATAACGAACTGCGGGTCGTGATCGGACCGAACGGCGCGGGCAAGACGACCCTGTGCGACGTCATCAGCGGCCGCACGCCGCTCACGTCAGGCCACATCTACCTGGAAGGGCAGGACGTGATGCGCATGGAGGAGGTGGAGTTCGCCCGCATGGGTGTGGGCAGGAAATTCCAGACTCCGACGGTCTTCGACAGCCTGACGGTATATGAAAACATGTGCCTGTCCCTGCCGCGAGCAAAGGGCGTGTTCAAGAACCTCCGCTTTCGTGAAACCAGCGAGGAGAGCGGCGAAATCGACGCAATCTTGGGAAAGGTCGGCCTGCTCGACGAAAAGGGCACGGAAGCTCGCTTTCTCAGCCACGGACAGCGGCAGTGGCTCGCATTGAGCATGCTGATCCTGGCGCGGCCAAAGCTCCTTCTCGTGGACGAGCCCGCGGCTGGGCTCACCGATCAGGAAACCGAAAGGACCGCGGAACTGCTCCTCGAAATGAAGGACGAGCACACCATGATCGTAATCGAACACGATATGGAATTCGTACGGATGCTCAATTCCTACGTCACCGTCATGAACGAAGGAAGAGTGCTCGCACAAGGCAGGCTCGATGAGCTGCGGCAAAACGACGAAGTTGTCAAAGCATACCTGGGAAGATGACCGCCATGCTGCTAATGATCCAATCCCCTACGAGGGTGGCGGTAGGTTTGTTAATCCGCCATCTTCGGTGAGATCTTCGCCTGAAGGGCGTAACATGGATAGCCGTCCGCTTCAGAAACTGTCTCAGAGCCCAAACAAAGGGCACACTCGTAGAACGATTTCCCCCTAACCCTCTCCCTGAGGGAGAGGGGACCGGAAATTGGCTCCACACGCCTCCCTCTCCCTCTGGGAGAGGGCCGGGGTGAGGGTCACAAAGACGGAAACGAGGCCTAATCGTGTTACGATCTTCAAGTCCTCGCAAGTTTTGAGACAGTCTGTGAGCCCTTCGGCTATTCATAGTGCGCCCCGTTCGGGGCATTTGGTCCGACTGTCACCCAAGCAGACGGCATCGGACATTTCCTTAGCCTCGCTTAATTGAAGGACTACCCATGCTCGAAGTGGAAAAACTTTCGTTCTCGTATGGTGAGATCAAGACGCTCAATCAGGTTTCGATGGTGATGCAGCCCAAGAGGATCACCTGCATCATGGGGCGTAACGGCGTCGGCAAAACTACCCTCATGAAGAACATCATGGGGACGCTTCGTTCAAACGCAGGGACGCTCAAGCTCGGCGGCGACGATGTCACCTCGTATCCCGCGAACAAGCGAGCAAAGGCGGGCATCGCTCTAGTGCCGCAAGGCAGGCACATTTTCCCGAGGCTCACCGTGGAGGAAAACCTCCGCGTCGGCCTGGAGGCCCGCTCCGACGGCAAGCGCACCATACCCGACGGTCCCCTGGAGCTGTTCCCTGTGCTCAAGACCATGCTGAAGCGATACGGCGGAGACCTCTCGGGCGGTCAGCAGCAGCAGCTCGCGATTGCACGGGCGCTCGTAGGCGACCCGAAAGTACTGCTCCTCGACGAACCCACCGAAGGCATCCAGCCCAACGTGATCGACAAGATCGGCGAAGTGCTCCAGCACCTTGTCGCAGAGAGAGACGTAACCGTCGTGATGGTGGAGCAATACCTCGACTTTGTCCGAGAGATCGGCCACAGCTTCTACATCATGAATCGCGGGGGCGTAGTCGCGGAAGGCCAAACCAAAGACCTGAGCGAACGCCTCATCGCACGGCATTTGCACGTGTGATCGAAGATGAGGACTTTGGGGAATATGCCGAAGGAACCCCTTTTTCGGTAAAAAGGTGTTCCCTCGGGCTCCCTCCCCAAAAACTTCATTTTCGCGCGCAACGTGCGCGATAAACACCGATCAGTTTCCGGTAGTTGTCTCACCTTCGTCGATAGACGAGAAATTCGTAATCTTCACTTTACCATCAGGGAAACGAGCCACGATTTCGAGCGTCCCTCCCATTGCCTCAATCGTCGCCCGCAGTGTCGAAATATAAATGTCGGTGCGCTTTTCCAGCTTGGCTACGTTGGGTTGTTTAATGTGTAGCGCCTCAGCAAGTTTCACTTGAGATATTCCTCGCGCACGTCTCAATTCGTGTAGTGCCATTTCAGCGACCATTTTTCGATAGCGCGCATCAGAACGTTCGATTGCTTTGGCGGACATTTTGGCTTCCAGTTCAGCAAATTTACGAGCCATTTCTTGAGTCCTCCTTCTTTAGCGTCTCCAAATGTTCATCATAAAGCCGATCTGCAATGGGAACATACTCCTCATACCACCGATCGTTTCCGGTCTTGTCTCCACCGATCAGTAAAATAGCGCACCGGCGAGGATCGAAGGCAGGGAGCACACGAAAGGGGCGGCCAGCATGCTGAATCCGTAATTCACGCATATGGGTGTGTCGCGATGCTTTGACACCACTGGAGTGGGGGAAAGGAAGATTTGGACCATAATCGCCCAGAAGCTTAATGCTCGCTCTGACTGATTCTTGCTCTGCTTCGGTAAGGCCGTCCCACCACTCGCCAAACTCATCCGTGTATTCAACGACCCATTTCATATTACCAATATACCTTTTGAGATATATGCTGTCAAGGGTATAAAGGGAAGGGGTCCTTCCCCCATTAACAAACGGGAGGATCAGAGGGTCTTCCTCTCGCATGAAGACGATTACCGAGCACTACTGCTCTCGACACACGCTCTGAAGCAGGAGACGCGGCGCCCTTTTACAATTCTTTTACAAATCTTTTACGTGCCCATGACAACTCGCGCCTTTATCCGTGTTTTTATGTTTTCGGCGTAGGTTTTTGAGGGGATGGGTCGAGCCTCAATGCAGGATTGGGGCTCGGCCTGATCACAGCGCACCCATTCACACGAGCACAACTCTTCTCAGGGAGGTTTGCCATGAAACTGACCCGAATCGAAAAAAGGTTGGCGTACAGCATAGCCCTGTTGATGATCGCAAAACTGGTTCTCTCCTGGGGATGGCACGGTACGGCATTGGTTGTAGCCGCAGATACCGGGGGCGTGGTCAAGTGCTCGGTTGAAACGGACAAATCGATCCTCGCAGCCGGCGAACCACAGAAGGTCATTGCCAAGGTGACCCTGACCGCGGCCAAACCTCCGGTGACGTCCGACCGCACGCCGGTCAATCTGTGCATTGTGTTGGACCGGTCGGGCTCCATGGTTGGGGACAAGATCGCCAAGGCCAAGGAAGCAGCCATCGAAGCGGTAAAGCGGCTTAATCCGCAGGACGTGTTTTCGCTCGTGGCGTATGACCATACAATCCAAACGATAATTCCCGCGGGGCACGTGAAGGACATCGACGCGATCTCCTCGAAAATCATGAGCATCCAGCCCGGCGGCAACACGGCCCTTTTCGGCGGCGTGGCGCATGGAGCCGCGGAAATCAAGAAACACATCGAAGACAAATACGTGCATCGCATCATCCTCCTGTCGGATGGACTCGCCAATGTGGGGCCGAGCACTCCGGAGGAGCTTGGCCGCGCCGGTGCATTGTTGGTCAAGCAAGGCATCTCGGTCACGACAGTCGGCGTGGGCATGGATTACAACGAGGACCTTATGACCAAACTCGCGCGGCAGAGCGACGGGAACTCGTATTTCGTCGAGTCGAGCACGGATCTTTCCCGAATATTTGCGGCCGAGCTGGGCGACGTCCTGAACGTCACGGCCAAGAAGCTGATTCTGCTCGTGGAATGCCCCGAAGGTGTCAAGCCCGTCTCCATCATTGGCAGAGAAGGTCGGATTAACGGACAAAAGGCGGAACTCACTTTGAATCAGCTCTATGGCGGTCAGGAGAAATTCGCCCTCCTGGAGCTGGACGTCGCGGGCAAACCTCACAATGAATCTCTCAATGTCGCGCTTGCAGACGTACGCTTCGAGGACCCGCTCGCGGGTCGGTCACAAACTGTTAAAAGCGCGGCAGCGGTTAAGTTCAGCCGGGACAAGATCGATGTCGAGCGGTCCGTGAACGCTTCCGTCACCACCGCGTACGAAATGATGCTCAGCGCCTTGACGCAGGAAAGAGCGATTCTTCTGGCTGACAGAGGAGACACAACCGCGGCGATCGAAACGCTGAAAAAGTCCGCGTCGCGGTTGCGGTCAGTCGGTGAGCAATACGGAGACGCGAATGCTTTGAAGAAAGCCGACGAATTGGCCGCCGGAGCGCAGGGAATCGAGACAAAAGGATACGAAAAGAAAATGCGAAAGAACTTGCGCACCGACTCGTATCAGTACATGCAGCAGCAGGCCCCTTCACAGAAGTTCCAATACATCGATTCCACGCCGAGTGCTAAGGTCAATTCAAAATTCGCGCCCGCATCCAAGTCTGCACCGGCGCAGCAGAGCCCCAAAAAGATGCCGTCGCCGGAGGCTGCCCCGCAGCCAGTGAAGCCGGACCCGAATTTTCGGCTGCTCGAGGGACGGTAGTCCAGGCCGGAGAACCGACGGGAAGGTGAAGCGAGCAGAGCCAATCAGCAGTGCCCTTACATTCGCGCCAACTATCGGCTTGGGTAGGGGCAGGTCTGAGACCCGCCCCTACAAGGCATATCGCCCTATTCAATGCCTTGCATATCAGGGAGACTGGAAGAAGAGGCATGGGCAATCTTCGCCCAAAGGGCGTACCGTGAATAGCCGTACGCTTTAGCGCACGGAATGAAGCCTACGAAGCCGATTTCCGTAGGGTGAATCCTACGGCTACGTACGGTATGCCCTGTCCAGGGCATCTCCCCCGCTTTCACCCTCGCGGGTGCATCAGCGGGTTTCCTGACCGCACACAACTCAGTGTCTACATTCCCGAAGCCTTTTCTCTTCGGCCGAACCCTCAATTGGTGATAATATCTGCGAAACCGTGCCGGCCGCCCCGGCAGCGTGCCGGCCGAACCACTATGAAAAAGCGATCGGTTTTCCTTTATTGGGCGCTTCTCTTCATACCGACCGTCCTCATCGGATTGGCGGGGATAAGACTGCTTTCAAGCGAACGGGAGCGCTGGGAACAAATGGAACGAGCATCCGCGCTTGAGCGGGCTCGAGCGATCGCACAGTCGATTCGGCTTACCGTTGAGAGCGTGGAGCGCGAAATCACCGACGGGCTGCTCGATATTCCCCAGGAAACGCTTCTCGACAGCCTGCTCTTGTGGGAATCGGAAAACCCAAGCATCCGAAATGTCTTCATTTGGCAACCAAAATCCGGTTTGCACTATCCCAGCGCGAGCAAGCAGTCGTCCTCGGAGCAGATGCGATTCATTGCCCGCTATCAGACGCTTTTCGCGGCTCGAACTTCGTGGCTTCCCGACGAGGCGGAGAGTCCCGGCGACGCATCGAGATCCTCGAAAGGCGGCAAAGCGTCGTCATGGTCTCAGCTGACCTACGACCGGCAGATGGTGCAAAGATCGACATCAAAGCCGCCGCGCCAATCACCTCAGTCGGGCCAGGCCGCAACACCGATGAAACACGGCTGGATGCCGTGGTTTACCGACAACAGGCTCCATCTTCTCGGATGGGCTCAACGCGGCCCGTCAGATACTATCGTCGGAGTCGAATTGGAGACAGTTGCACTGGTATCGCAACTTATAGAGCAGTTCCCGCGCGACGAGACCGAAGGAATCGTGTATGCGCTCATAGATGACGCGGGTAGACTGCTCCACCAGCTTGGACAGTGGCCGATTCAGACTGCGGGCGTGGTCCCGGCAACCGAGGTATCGCTCACACCGCATCTCCCGCATTGGCGAGTTGCGGTATACCTGGACCCGCGAGGTTCTGCGTTGCGATCCGGCAATGCATTTCTGATCGTTGCCGGATTGCTGCTGGCAACGTTGATGGTGGCTATTCTGCTCGGCGGAGTGCTGCTGACGCGGCAAGCGTACGCTCATTGGAGAGACTCGCAACAGAAAAGCTCATTTGTGTCTAACGTCTCGCACGAGCTAAAGACGCCGCTGACAACAATAAGAATGTATGCGGAACTCATTAACGAAGGCATCGTCACTGAACCGGAAAAGCGTAAGCACTACCTGGAAGTGATCATTGCCGAAGCGCAGCGATTGACCCGATTGGTCAACAATGTACTCGGCTTCAGCCGCCTCGAGCAGGGCCGCATGAAGTACAAGATCGAGGACCTCGACGTGGTGGAGTGCATCCACTCGTTTCTGGAGACAAATGAAATCAGGGTGCGAGAAGCCGGCATGTCACTCAGGTGTGATATTCCCAGCGCACCGGTCTTTGTGCGCGCGGATCGTGATGCGCTGGAGCATGTATTTCTGAACGTGGTGGATAATGCGATCAAGTACGCTTCCGCCGGCGGGTCGCTCGATATGGCGTTTTCGGTCAACGAATCGATGTGCGAAATACGATTCCGAGACAAAGGCCCGGGAATTCCCGCGTCGCACCGGGAGAGAATCTTCGAGAAGTTTCAGCGGGTGGATGATTCCCTCACCACGGGCAAGGCCGGAACAGGTTTGGGCCTCACTATCGCCCGCCACATGATGAGAGATCTTGGCGGAGACCTGGAGTACGAACCGGGCAATCAAAAGGGTAGCTGCTTTGTGGTGTCGGTGCGGATGGCGGCGCCCTGCACAGACAATAGTGGCGGTCGCGATGAGCGGAACCGCTACTGAACCGAATACCAGTAGCTGGGAAGACGTCCCCATCCCCATGTCCCCTTCCCCAAGTATGGGGAAGGGGATCGAAGGCCCCCTCTCCATCCTTGGAGAGGGGGGCGGGGGTGAGGACATAGGGACTGAGATAGTTTAAGTGTCCTTGTGCTATCAGCGGGCTCCCATCCCATACGGCGAACAGCCACACATTATGAGGTGACCACAATTGGGCACGCACAGTCCTCGAATCCTTGTTGCCGAAGATGACAAACACATCCTCGCCGGGCTCATCGATGCCCTTCAAAGCGAAGGCTACCAGGTCACTCCAGCCGCTGACGGCAGTAAAGCTGTCGCTTTGCTCCGGGATCGCAAGTTCGATCTGGTCATACTCGATATCATGATGCCCGGTAAGAGCGGTTTCGACGTTTGCAAGATGATTCGCGCGACGGATGAGGACCTCCCCGTGATGATGCTCACCGCCAAAGGTGAGGAAATCGACAAGGTGCTCGGGTTCGAGCTTGGCGCGGACGATTACGTGACCAAGCCCTTCGGCGTGAGGGAGCTTCTCGCGAGAATTGCCGCGCTATTGAGAAGATCGCGTCGCAATCGCGGGCGTTCCGAAGAGCACAATTCCGCACCTGCTCGTTTCACGATCGGTAAAGCCGATGTCGATACGCTTGAATTCAAGGCGCGGGTGGACGCTCACGTTTTTGATCTTTCCGCGCGCGAAGTGAAGCTGTTGCAGATCTTCCAGGCGAATCCGCACAAAGTCTTGAGTCGGGAGCACCTGCTCGACGAGGTGTGGGGCCTAACCTACTACGGCACCACACGTACGCTGGACCAGCATATCGCTCAGTTGAGGAAGAAGATCGATCCGGACTCACCGCAACAATCGGTGATCAGAACCGTTCATGGGGTGGGATACAGATACGAACCGGAATAGCGCCTTTTCCGACGACCTTATTTCGTTAGTACCCTACCTTGTCTATCCCCTTCAAACCCAGCATCGTTCTGGCTTCATCGGGCGTGGCAGGCTCGCTCCCAAGCTCTTTCACGATTCGGACCATCTTCGCCACCTGCTCTCCGTTGCTTTTGGCCATCTGTCCTTTCTCGAGATAGAGATTGTCCTCAAGGCCCACCCGGCAGTTCCCGCCGATAAGCACCGATTGGGTGCAGATGGAGAATTGCGCGCGTCCGGCCACGCACACGGAAAACTCGAAGTCGCCGATCAGTTTTTTGGCCGAATCCACAAGGAACATCAGGTTCTCGGGCGCGGCAGGCATGCCTCCCAAGATGCCCATGACAAACTGGATGTACACGGGCTTTTTGATGTAGCCGGCCTGTATCAGGAAGGCTACGTTATTGACCATCCCAGCGTCGTAAATCTCGAACTCCGGCTTTGTGTCCATCTTGTTGAAGACTTCGCAATACTCCCGAAGCGTCTTGAAAGTGTTCGGGAAAATGAAATCCTCCGACATGGCGAGCATCATCTTTTCCCATTCGAACTTCCATTCCTTGTAGCGCAGGGCCATTGGGAAAAGCCCAAAGTTGACTGAACCAGCGTTACACGAAGCAAGCTCCGGCCGGAAGCTCGTCACGGGCGCGACTCGCTGTTCCAGAGTCATTCCCATGCCGCCTCCGGTTGTGATGCAGATAACCACCGGACATCGGCTCTTGATGTTCGTGACGATCTCGTTGATCAGATCCAAGTCCGGGGAAGGCAACCCGTTCTCGGGATTCCGGGCATGAACATGCACTATCGCCGCACCGGCCTCATAGGCCCGGACAGCCTCGTCTGCGATCTGCCGGGGTGTGATGGGAAGATACGGGGACATGGTCGGCGTATGGATGCTCCCCGTAATGGCTGAGGTTATCACGACTTTGTCTTTCACTGTCTTCTGCTCCTTACCCGGAAATTGTGGATGAGGGTCCCCTTTCGAGAACTAAGTGTAAACCCTCAGGACTCGGCTGGCAGGGCGATTGTCCGTACTCGGATCGATCTTTCTCTCGTCAGGAGAACCAGCGACAGGCAGCCCGCAGCAAAAACGAGCCCCGCAAAGATATAGTATGCATAGTCGAAGGACTGGGTATGCTGGAGGACGTAACCGACCAGGATCGGCGCAACAATCCCGGCCAAGGAACTCCATGCCAGCATGATGCCCGTAACCTTTGGAGCGTCGCCCCGCTTGAAGATCTCCATGGGAAGCGTATAGATGATGCCGTAGGACCCGAAGCAGAAAAATGCTGCAAGAGAGAAGCCCCACAGGCAGCCGCTCAGAGAAGATGCCTTCACCCCCAAGATCGTGAACGGTACTGCGGCGAACAGCGTGAGCGCGAGCCAGAGACTCCGGTGCCGCCCGAAGCGATCAGACAGCCACGCCACGACGAAGAGTCCCACTGCGGCGGAAATCATAGGAACGGCCGCATAGACGCCTGATGCCATGAGATTTGAGCCGCGTGCTTTGCTGAAATAGGTGGGCAGCCAATTCAGGTTGCCCCACAAATACATGGCCGCGGCAAAGTATAGGATGCTCAGGATCCACACGCCGGAATCGGTCATGAGCTCTTTCATGGTTGAACCGTGGGCATTCTCAACATCGACTCCCTCATGGAGCCGCTGGGCCCCCTTGATGATTTTCAGCTCTTCCGGAGAGACTGACGGGTGATCTTCCGGGCGGTCTCGCACTATCATCCAGGACAACACGGCAAGCACTATTCCGACGACCCCAAAGACAATAAAGACGCTTCGCCAACCATACGCACTTACGACTACGGCACTGGCAACATTTCCCAGCACGATGCCTATTGGAATGGCCGCCAACCACATGGCTTGGGCAATTCCTCTTTCCTTGGGAGGCATCCAAAGGTTGACGAGGTTGGCGTTGGCGGAAAACATGGGGCCTTCACACATGCCGAACAAGATGCGTATGATGAGCAGGCTCACGAGAGACCAGGCGATGCCGGTCATGAAGGTCATGACGGACCACAGAACGATAATGACTGCCAGCAATGCACGGGAGGAATATTTCTGAACCAGAAAGCCTCCCGGAAAACTGAGCAGCATGTAGCCGATAGTGAACCCTGACATCACTATTCCCAGTTGTGTCGGCGTGATTCCGAAATCCGTCATGAGCAACGGCGCCGCGATGGCGAGGTTCACCCGATCGAAAAATGCAATGAGCACGACGACGAATAACCATATGAGCATCAAGAAACGTGATCTGTTCTTGAACATATCCCCTCCTGCAACTCCTTATGGTTCCCTCGTCGACCGCCATATCGGCTGAGAGAGGGAGCAGTTGGACAGTAATACCAGTGCCCTTTCAAAGAAGTGACTTTGGTGGTCGGCCGGGATGCCTCCGGAGCAAAGTCAGGCCCGACGTCCGAAGCGGAGGAGGCATCCGGCTAACTCACTGCATCGACTGCGCATTGGTATGAGAAAACGCCGGTAGCGCCGGCATCTTGCCGGTATTTTTCACGGCGTTTTCATGCTTCGTTGTGCCCGAAAGCCGGCGCATGGAAGTTGGTATAAAACCATTCACCGCACAGTGAATTGTCACGTCGCTTCATATGCCCGTGCAAATCAAAGACGGCTCATGACCGGGCAGCACATATCCCGGTTCGTACCGTGAAGCAATCGTCTTGATTTTGTTGATGCCGTCATGAAATGCGAAGAGATCGTAGATGACGAGGTGCGGAACAGCAGCTCCTATGGTTTTCGGTGCAGGCGGTATCGGGTGCGGCGTTCCCTCCATGTCTACTAGTTCTGTGGTGCCGGGAAACGCCATAAAGTTGAACAATGAGATGTCGCCCACCATTACCACTCTGCCTTTTTTCGTATTCACGGCTACTACTTGGCTCCCGAGGCTGTGACCGCCCGGCGCCTTGTAGAGTGCGATCCCGTCATCCAGGTCGATGTCGCCGTCGGCCATGGTTTTGTTCACGGATGGGCTTTTCATATAATCAATGAGGCTCAGGTCGTAATCCATCCTTGCGAGCTGCTGAGGTATCGGGTTCAGCATGTTCAGCCATTCATCCTTTTGGAAAACGAGTCGTGCATCCGGGAATAGGTGACAGTTGCCTGCATGATCGTTGTGAAGATGAGTAAAGATAACCGTTTCTATATCCTTGGCCTTAAGGTTCACTTGTTCCAACGCCTTTTCCATGAACGACGCCCCGCCTTCGGCCGGCAATGCGCCCCAAGCTTTGCCGTCGACGATGAACTTATCGTTGATACCCGTATCGACAAGGATGTTGCGTCCGTCGCATTGCAGCAGGAACCCGAGATAGGGAGCGCTGAGCGGGATATCATTTGGCAACGGCGGCATCCCCGCCGGCCAGACGATTGAAAGAGGAGCCGTGATTCTTCCCAAATAGAGTACCTTAACGTCCCACGTCTTCATCGGAGCCACCTTCCTTTCATGTTGAATACCACTGCGCAGTCGACCTGGTGGGGCGGTCCGACACCCCAATGCTTGTGACTTAAGATTTCGGTCTTGGCTTTCGAATGTGGGGCAGGCTTTCTAGCCTGCCGATATTTCAGGCAAATGAATCGCAGGCTAGAAAGCCTGCGCCACATCAAATGCCCTTAAGTCACCGGCATTAGTCCGACACCCCACCCCACCTCCCGCGACCCTGTCTCTCAATTGTGGTGCGCGGACGGAGAAACAGAATCCGTGTCCAGAAGAAATGAGTGGGTCAGGTTTTGACCACCTGCATTTGCTTGAGTGGATCGCACGTCAGCTCATCGACGCAGTCTATGCAGCACAGTATCCGAAGGGGTTCGTCGCCAACCACGGTCCCGCCGTGGGGTTCGTCGGAAAAGGTGTAGAGGACGTCCCCCGGCCCGATGTCCCAGCTTTCCTCCTCGTTCTCAAAGCTGGCCCTTCCGGACAGCACGTAAACGGCTTCAACGTATTTGTGAAAGTGCAAGGGGAACATCTTTCCCGGCGGTACGGTATAGAGTCGCATAGCAAACCGATGGCCGTACCGTTCATCGCCGACTCCCTTGTGAATGAGCCACTGGATCGTGATGCCCTCCAAGGGTGGAATCTTGAGCAGCTTTCCCACATCCACAGGATCGACTTTGTTTGTTGTGACCACCATCATGGCGCTTACCTCCCTAGTTCGATTTTGTTCCGCCTCTTTTCGGCGGGGTCTGCCCGAAGGGTGCCCAAACTCTCTGACAGAGCATCTCGTAGAGCGTTTCGTGAGTAGCCCGTCACCTCGACAGAGCTAAGGTGAGCTATTGAACAACGCGATATACCCGGTAGGGGCGGGTCTGAGACCCGCGGACCGAAACGATAATCGCGTCCTGCCGACTCACTGCTTCGATCGCGGATCAACATAGCAACCGGCGTGCCAGACGCTGAGCTGCGGCATAACGCGCTGATATTCCCCACTAATCACCAGCCAGATCAGCGAAATGAGCGGCCGCGCGGCTTTCTTCTCGTCCGTTATGTCCTGTTGTGTGCTATTATGTATCGCCGCGAAACAGACACAGGACACTTTTAGGAGGCCTCGATGATCAGGGAGAAATCGGAAATGAGTGGCGATCTGTTTCACAAATTGCCGGAAATCCTTGACCATGTCTCAGATTTTGTCTTTGTTTTCGATCACGAAGCCCGGGTTTTGTGGGTTAACCGGGGCGGTTGTGACGCGTTAGGGGTTCCCCGGAGCCAACTCATCGGCAAGACCCAGAAACAACTGGTGGACGAAGGTTACATCCGCGGCAGTGTTGTCTATGCCGCCATTAAGGAACGAAAAGAAGCTGTAGGCATTGTGTATGCAGGAAGCGGCACCCACGAAGTCATTACTCGTTGCCGCCCCATCTTCGATGACAGCGGCGACCTTCAATTCGTTGTCGGTACATCCAGCAATATTGAAGAGCTGAATACCCTACGAGTCGCACTTGAAAAGGAACGGCGAAAGAGCAAAAAGTATCTGAGAGAAATCGAGCACCTGAGAAGAGTGCTTATTCTCAATGGGGATTTCATTTTCGATAGCCCCGAGATGAAAACGCTTCTGGACGATCTGTTAAAAGTAGCCGCGTTCGATTACGCAATATTGATTACCGGAGAATCAGGTGTCGGCAAAGAAGTCATTGCGAAGACCATCCACTTGAATAGCTCGCGCAAGAGCGGTCCGTTTATTCCCGTTTGTATTCCGGTAATTCCCGCGAACCTGCTCGAATCGGAGCTCTTCGGTTATGAAGGGGGGACCTTCACCGGCTCGTTTCGCGAAGGGAAGATGGGTTTGCTCGAGGTCGCGCAGGGCGGTACGCTGTTTCTCGATGAGGTCGGGGACATACCCGCAGAAATCCAAGTTAAGATCTTGCGCGCAATTGAGACCAACGAAATCCGCAAAGTCGGCAGCACGAAGACAATTCGGCTCGATGTGCGCATCATAGCAGCGACGAATCGGCCTCTCGACCAGATGATGAGAAAGGGAAGCTTTTGCGAGGATCTCTACTATCGGCTCAACGTCGTGCCGATCCACGTGAAGCCTCTCCGTGAGCGACAGGAGGATATAGTACCTCTGTGCGACCACTTCCTTCAGCAAATCAATGGAAAGTATCATCTGCACAAGGCCATCTCCGAAGAAGCGTTAGAAATCATGAAACAGTATCGGTGGCCGGGAAACGTGCGCGAACTGAAGCATGTAGTAGAAAGACTGTCCGTCCTCTCGAACGGCGACCTTATCATTCCTGAAGACGTCAAGAAAGTCTTCACCGGAGCTGCCGTCGAGACCGTTGACGATCAATCAATTGTAGCGCGGCCTCCAATTTCAGAATTCGAGGCATTTGAAAGGACGAAGATCCTCGATGCGTTGAAGCAAACAAACTGTAACAAGAAGAAGGCCGCCGAGATTATGGGAATGACCAGAACCAAGTTTTATAGACGCCTCGCCAAGTACTCTTGATCCGTCACTCCTGTCATCGCTGATACCGATGCACTTTCAAAGAAGTGATTTGCGCGGGCGGCCGGGATGCCTCCGAAGCGCAGTTATACCAATGCGCTTTCATACATCTGAAAATGGCGGGCACGGAGGCCCGCCGCCACCAGACAGAGTAGGGGCCGGCGTCCCTGCCGGCCCTTTCAATCGCACATGTTGGAAGGCGCATTGGTATGTATGCATTACCGAGCGCTCATCCTCTCTTCGATAACGTTTCGAACCTTGAAGATATTCTCCCCCACCGCAATATTGCCGAGATATGCCACCACGCGACTCGGATTGTGCCTATAGATGCTCACAAGTTGTCGCCAGAATTGCCAGCGGTACGGGGCAACGACCCCGTGTCGCCACATGAGGGCAAACAGGCGCGGCAAGTCTTTCGGCGCACGATGTTGACCTTCGGACAGTCCGGGATTATCTCCGTTTGACGACTGTCTGCTATGCCGTGCCGCCATTGCAGCCCTGGTCGGTCTCATGGTCATATAGTAATTGTATGATCGCTCAAGGTATCGTGACGGTTCGAATAGCCATTTTGTGGCATCGACGATCTCTTGCAGAATCTCCGCTTCCGGCCGAAGAGGCCTGAAATTCATCTTTTCGCCCGAGAGAAGCCCGGGCGCGGTGCCGTTAAGCAGCCGGCCTTCCTTTTCGAGGCGCTTCCACAGCTGTGTGCCGGGCAATGCAACGAGTGTGTTCACCATCACTACAGGAATATTTGCTTGTTCCACGAATTCGACGATGCGGTCGCCTGCGCCTTTTGTTTCACCGTCGAACCCGATAATGAAGCTCCCGATAATCGACAGCCCGTTCGTTTTGATCGTCTCGACAGCGTCGAAGGGAGACTGTCCGATATTGTGAGTTTTCTTTGCGGCGAGAAGCTGTTTTTCATCCAGCGTTTCGATTCCGAGGAAGACATAATAAAAGTTCGCTTCGGTCATCAGGTCGATCAGTTCGACGTCCTTTCCGAGGTTCACCGACGTCTGCGTCCAGAAAAGAAACGGTTCCCCGTGACTTTTCATCCACGGAATGACCTTTTCGAGAACGGCTTGGGCAGACTTCCTGATCCCGATGAAATTGTCGTCGCTCACAAGCACGTGGCCATGCCACCCGAGGGCGTGGAGCGCATCCAGTTCGGTAACCACCTGGTCCGGCGTTTTGTATCGCTGTTTGTTACCGTATAGGCTTGCAATATCGCAAAATTCACAATGGAACGGACATCCGCGCGACACTTGAATTGCCATGGTTACATAAGCCGACAATTCCAGCAGGTCAAAACGCGGTACCGGAGAGAGCGTCAGGTCAGGCTTCCCGGCCTCATGAATGATGGTCCCCCGTTCTCCTGAATCCATTGCAGCCAAGAGTCCGGGAATCGCTGTTTCCCCTTCGCCCACGACCACGAAATCCGCGCCCGCGTCCAGCGGCTCCTTGGGGAGGAGAGACGCGTACGGGCCGCCGACTATGACGCGCTTGCCCCTCCGTTTCGCCTCCCGAACGACCTCGATGAGACTCTCCTTCTGCACGATCATCCCCGAGATCATTACCAGGTCGGCCCAGTCCCAGTGATCGTCCGTAAGCGATTGATATCCCAAGTCGATCAGCTTGAAGTTCCATTCGCGCGGAAGGAGAGCAGCAACCGTTACCAGTCCAAGCGGCGCAGTGAGAGCCTTGCCCCCCATGTGATCGACCGTGCGGTCGAAAGTCCAGAAGGAATAAGGGCTCCGAGGATTCACCAGCAATACGTTCATACTGCACCCCCCTGCTCTCTAGCCTTCTATAGTAAAGCGCAGTCGAAGTCCTGATACGTCCGAATGCCTCCTGCCCGCCCGGCCGTCAGCCGAGCTTCGCTTCGGAGGCATAGCGTCCGCACGAAACATCCATTTTCTTGAAATTGCACGGGAATCGTAAGAGTACGCGCCTGAGAACCCACCTTTGGAGGCCTTCCGTCAACGCGCATCGGAGGTATATTAACCGGACATGCAGAAGGAGGCAACCGCTGAATCACGAGCAGCCAGAATTTTCTCGACGATTTGCGGCACGCCCGTGCCGTCTTTGACGCAGGAGAAGATGTTCGGTCCCGCACCGCGCATTCTTTTGGCGTCCCGTTCCATCACCGACAGATCGGCGCCGACCAGCTCCGCGAGGTCTATCTTGTTGATTACCAGGAGGTCTGATTGCGTAATGCCCGGCCCGCCTTTACGCGGGATCTTGTCACCGCCGGCCACATCGATCACATAAATTGAGAAATCCACGAGTTCCTTGCTGAAATGAGCGGCGAGGTTGTCGCCGCCGCTTTCCAGAAATAGCATGTCAATGTTCCCATGAAAACGCGACATGAGATCTTCCAGCGCATACAGATTCATGCTGATGTCGTCGCGGATCGCAGCATGCGGGCATCCGCCGGTTTCCACCGCAACGATGCGATCTTCCGGCAAGGCTTTGTTTCTCGTCAGGAATTCCGCGTCTTCGCGGGTGAAAATGTCGTTCGTAACCACACCGAGCCGGTAACGATCTCGCAATGCCACGCACAGAGCGTGCACCAGCGCGGCTTTGCCGCTTCCGACCGGCCCGCCTATTCCGACGGTAAACGCTCTCGCGGTGAAATCCCTCTTTTGAGAAACCAGCTCACGGAGCGCAAATTCTCCAGGCTGCGTGAAATGCTCGTGCGTGTGTCCCGCGTCGTGGTCGTGCGAGCCGTGGTGAGAGTGGGATGGATGATTATGCATGGGAATATACCTTTTATTTAAACTATGCCAAAAACACAAAAGCTGCAAAGACGTCTCACCTTTCGCAACCGCTGCGGCCCAAGAGGTTGGTGGGGTCCGGCGTCCCTGCCGGACCTATCCTACTGCTTCATTCTCGCAAGCTTCGGCGGCACGGAGGCCGGCGGCCACCAATTTCCAAGGATCCCTATTTCTGGTCGCCCCTATTTGTGGCAACCTCGCCGACCATGTCAGTTCTGAAACAATCGGCTGTAGAGCGACTGATGCCGCGCCTGCGCGATCTCCAGTACTGATGCGATCTTGTATGCTTCGTGGTATTGCATCTCGATCACCTGCTCCACTACGCCGTCGACGCGATCGAGCGCCTGCCTTAGAGCCCGCTGTGCGTCTCGTGGCCCCAGTAGGCCCAGTCGGACGGCCGCGCTGATCTGATCCCGTACCGTGATGTACAGGTATGCTGACGCCGCGTGCCGCCTTGAAAGATCCAGCAGACCCGCCGTCAGCCCGAACGTCGGCGCAAAATGAGGAACAAGCTTTTCCGCCTCGAGCCACCGCGAGATTTCCTCGAAAGGGTGCTCCGGATAGACCGACTGCATAATGTGCAACAGGGCCTTTCCCTGAGCAGCGCTCGCCCGCCGCACCGCGGGAACCATCGTTGCCGCGTGGTACCGCTGAAACACGGGCACCAGAGTCTGGTAATCGCCTTCTGGACATGCATGGGCGCTGTTCACAAACGGGATATCCGCACGCGAGACCTGGGTCAGCACGTTACGCAGGTATCTCCCGAACCCGTCCAGGTCCTTGATTCGTCCGAGCTTTGCCATGCTCTCCAGCCCGTACGAAAACGCAAACCCACCGAGTGGAAAGGTGGCATCGGTAAGCTGGAGGATGCGGATGCCGGAACCGGGTGCATGAGAAGTCGTATTCATGGTATCAATCTTCCGATGCCTCTGCACGGGATGCCCCTTGCTGTCTTTCTTGGGGTTCCGAGGCGATGCCGAAAATACGGCAAAATGACGCGTAGGGGCGGGGTTTATCCCCGCCCGTTATCTCACGCCTCGCAAGGCGGGCGGGGATAAACCCCGCCCCTACTTGACCCCTACGCGACCCGTCAAAACAGATGATACAGCTGCGCCAACGGCAGCCGCATCGCAGGTTCGCAGGTCAAATGCACCCCGTCGGCGTAGACACGATAAGTTTCCGGATCTACGACCATCTTCGGACAAGCGCTGTTGAGAACAAGGTCTTTCTTGCGGAGGTTTCTGCAATCCGCGACGTATTGGACACGTTTGGTCAGGCTGTAGCTGCCGAGGACCCGTTCCAGTGATGCTTTCGAGACGAACACGAGCGAATGCTTCCCAGCCGCGGAACCGAAGGCCCCGAACATAGGCCGCGAAAAGAACGGCTGCGGAGTAGGTATAGAGGCATTGGGATCACCCATTTGCGCTTGAGCGATTGCGCCGCCTTTGATGACCATTTCCGGCTTGATCCCGAAGAACGCTGGCTTCCAAAGGACGAGGTCCGCCAGCTTGCCGACCTCCACCGAACCGATGTGCTTCGCGATTCCGCACGCGATCGCGGGATTGATGGTGTATTTGGCGATGTACCGTCTCACTCGAAAATTGTCCGCGCCTGTGGGGTCTTCGGGCAAGGCGCCGCGCTGCTCCTTCATCTTGTGAGCGGTCTGCCATGTGCGGCAAACGACCTCGCCCACGCGGCCCATTGCCTGAGAGTCCGATGACATCATGGAAATCGCGCCCATGTCATGCAGGATGTCTTCCGCGGCGATGGTTTCGCCTCGAATTCGACTTTCCGCGAACGCGATGTCTTCGGGGATGTTCTTGTCGAGGTGATGGCACACCATGAGCATATCCAGATGCTCGTCAACCGTGTTTTTCGTGAACGGTCGCGTCGGGTTGGTGGAACTGGGCAGAACGTACGGCTCGCCGCACAGTCTGATGATGTCCGGCGCATGGCCTCCGCCCGCTCCTTCAGTGTGGAAGGTGTGTATGGTGCGTCCCTTAAATGCCGCTACGGTCTGTTCGACGAAACCCGCTTCATTGAGCGTGTCCGTGTGAATGGAAACCTGCACGTCGAACTCATCGGCAGCAGACAGGCACGCATCAATCGCCGCCGGCGTGGTGCCCCAATCTTCGTGCAGTTTCAAGCCCATTGCTCCAGCCTGGAGCTGTTCCACCAGCCCTTCGGGTCTCGAGGAGTTGCCTTTGCCCAGGAACCCGAAATTCAGCGGAAAAACATCGGTCGCACGCAGCATCATTTCGATATTGAAGCCGCCCGGCGTGCAGGTGGTGGCATTGGTGCCGGTTGCAGGGCCGGTGCCGCCGCCGATCATTGTCGTGATGCCGCTCGCGAGGGCTTCGTGGATTTGCTGCGGGCAGATGAAGTGAATGTGAGTGTCGATCCCGCCCGCAGTGACAATGAGCCCTTCGCCCGCGATGGCTTCGGTGGTGGCTCCGACCACAAGACTGGGCGAAACACCGGACATGATGTGGGGGTTGCCGGCCTTCCCGATGCCGGCGATGCACCCGTTCTTGATGCCGATGTCAGCCTTGTATATGCCGCTGTGGTCGATAATCAGCGCATTGGTGATGATTGTGTCGAGCGCATCCTTTTCTGATACGCCGGCAGCCTGACCCATCCCGTCACGGAGGACCTTGCCGCCACCGAACTTGCATTCGTCGCCGTACACGGTAAAGTCACGCTCTACCTCGACGACAAGACAGGTATCGCCCAACCGGACGCGGTCGCCGACCGTAATTCCGTACATATCTGCATACGCGGCTCTTGATAGCGTTCTACTCATTACCTGCTCCCGCGAATCCTCTTTTCCTGGCTTTTTGCATTGCCGCTCGCATGGCAGCCTGATTGACTGGACCCGATGCGAGCCCGTGCCCGCCATAAACCCGTTTCTCGCCTGCCAGCTCGACGAGTTCCACGGGCTTCGCTTCTCCCGGCTCGAACCGGACCGCCGCTCCGGATGGTATGTTCAGACGGAAGCCCCACGCCTTTGCCCGGTCAAACGCCAGGCACGGATTCGCCTCGAAGAACGGGTAATGCGAACCCACCTGAACCGGTCGATCGCCGGTGTTGATGACTTCGATGGTGACCGTCGTCCGGCCCTCGTTCAGGGTGATGTCACCCTGCGACAGAAAGACCTCTCCAGGCGGATAGGTCTCGGCCGCTTCGACTGCCGCGGTTTCCGCGGTGCGTTTCAGGCCGCTCCCGTACAAGGCCAGGTATTGTTGGCCGCTTTCGCGGCAGATGGGATCGTGTACGGTCACCAGCTTGGTGCCGTCGGGAAAGGTGCCTTCCACCTGGACTTCGTGGATCATTTGCGGCACGTCGGGCAAGACGTCGTCGAATCCGAGGATCTGCTTTCCCACGTTCATGAGTTCCGCGACGCTCAGGCCGTCCCGAATGAACTCATGCAATTGGGATGCAATCAGAGCCACTGACTCCACGTAATTAAGTTTCAGTCCTCGCGCGAACCGCTTCTGCGCGAGGAATCCCGCATTATGCAGGATGAGTTTTTCTATTTCTCTCGGTGATAATCTCATGACAACCTACTCATTCTTGTGCCGACGCGCGGAATCTCGGGAGGGGACGGTACCATGCCTCCTCCATAGCGCTGTCGAAGACACGAGGCAGCCGGATGCCTCCTCCGCTTCGGATGCCACGCATTCCGCGTGGCTAACTTCGCTTCGGAGGCACACCGACTGCCTCTCAAAGTCACATGTTTGAAAGCGTACTGGCATGAGTCCCTCCGTCAGCGGGGGAAGTGCGTCCCCTCCCCGTTGACGGGGAGGGACAGGGAGGGGGCGTCTCATACCCCCCTTTCGTAAAGGGGGGCCAGGGGGGATTTTGGCCATCCAACAAGTTTCCGGTGCAGCGCAAATCACTTCCCTGACCGCACATCCACGTTAGTATTTTCTCGATCCCGGGTCGAACCCGAGATAATCTTCGCGTGCCAGCATTCGGCAAATGGTTTTCACCACAGCTCTGGCGGACTCTCCATCGTTCGCGACCGCGCGAAAGACGTACCCGTTGTCCTGCACCGGATGCATTGCCGCGAAGGAGTTCGGGCGGTCGCCGTTCCCGCGGGTCAGGCCCTCGTCCTCGATAGACAGCTTTACCGGCTCCCATCGAGGGCCGACCATGTACACAGTTACGAGATACGCTGCGCCGCCCAGAAGCGCGGGGTCCGAAAAATCCTCATCACTTGGGCGGCACACCAACCGGTCGAACAGGAGAGACATTCCATCCACCAAGACCGAGAACTCATGTTCGTACGTGTCGAATGCAAAGCTCTCTCCGGTGCGAACGCGGCCTGCGATCATGCACTCAGCGACAAGGAGTGACCCTCCGCGGGCGAGCCGCCATTCCTGCCGCTGCCGAAAACGGCTCCCCGCGTGGAGCACAACAGGGTCAGGAAGAATGACGGCCAGCGCCCCGTCTTGCACGTCGCCTTCTACGGTTTGTGTCGCTCCGTTCTTCGTGGCTGTGTACGCCTGAAGACTGCCGAACGAGCCAACGGCGACGGTGCTACCCCGCCCGCACCGGACCTTGAGACGCACATCATCTCCGTCAAGCATGCCTCCACCGAAGTGCGACAGGAACAGCGTGCACGTGGACGCATGAACCTGCGGATTGAAGACCTTCAGCGGGACGAACGTCCTGGACGTGACCAGACGAGACTTTCCCCGGTGCTGCTGCACCTCCAGAACATTCCAGCTTTGGTCGGATTCTCGTACCAGCATCAATCAACAACCGCGCGGATCACGGGCACCGCGCGGCCTATGGAGAGCAACACTCGTGCCACGGCGGCAACGGTGGCGTTAGCCGCATAGAAAGGGAGTAATCGAGGCTAGCCGGCCACACTGACCGCGAGAGAGGTTCCTACATGGAGGTAGGTTGACCGGGCGTTGTATACCCTGAGGTAGGATTTGGTAAGTTGGGGATGGAAAAGGGTCCATTGGAGACCGCGGCATCCTTCACGTCCACGAGGCCGATCTTGCACAATTACCAATCCACCCGATCGACCATTTCTTCGGACGATTGTCCTTGACCATGTTTTTCGGATGTGGTTATGCATTATACAGGTTCAAGGGCTCCCTCAAACAACGGCACCACAGTTTTGCGTCACCCGGAATGCGCGAGAGACCATTGGGGGACTTTTGGGGACCAAGGAAACCGTACGCTCATAGATCTGCGACGAGAGTTCCCAGCTGAGTTGCTGGACATGGCCTGACAGCAGGATTGCTACCCCGACCAGCAGAGGTGCAACAGATCATGCTCGATATTACCAGGATTAAGGTCGGCGTAAAGATTGGCCCGTCGATTGCCGTAACCCACACCGAGGAACCGGCTTCAAGCGGGAAGCCGCCTGAACTGTCGCCGCCGTTGAGGGGAAACCTCCAGCGGAATCCTGATGTGTTGTCTCTGCTCAGTTGGCGGTCGTTTCTCTCTAAATTCGTCGGCTTTGACCAGCAAATGGACGATCTGCGCGAATGGGCTATGAGTGATGAAAAGGTATCTGTGAAGTTCATCGTTGGTGACGGCGGGATGGGCAAGACTCGCACCGCGGCAGAATTCGCCTGGCAGTTGTACGAGGAGGACGAGTGGGCTGCAGGCTTTGTCGATCTGCGCAAGCCCTCACCCTGCTCGTGGAACGAGAACGGCAACCTGCTGATCATCGACTACCCGGAAGAGCACCGGCCAAGAGTGGCGGAACTGCTCGCGGATCTCGACCAATTCGCAAAAGTGGAATGCCCCCGTCTGAGAGTGCTGTTTCTGACAAGACGTTCGGTTGACGACTGGTATGAACTGATCACGGACTGCAACGCAAATAATTTCGTGGACATGACACCGCTGAGAGTGCAGGGCTTGACCGCCAAACATGCGTACGCTGTGTTCTGTTCGGCCCAGGAGGGGGCAGCAGAGCATCTCGACACCGCGCCCGAACCTGTGCAGGTGGAGGCGCTGGAGGACTGGCTGAAGCTGGCGCCGGAGAATGACCGCGCCTTGTTTATTGTCGCACTTGGAGTCCACAGTGCTCTCAACCCCAACGATCCGGTCGTCCAATACACTGGGCCACAGGTCGTTCAGGCAATAATCGACAGAGAAGTGTCCGGACTCAGGACGATCGCAACCAATACCGGTTTGAGTGACGAGTATGCTCTTGCACGTGTTCTATCATTAGCCGCTATCGCGGGTGATATCACCGATAGCGAAACCGCGAAAATGGCGAAGAGCAGGCCGGATCTGTTCGGTTTGCAGCCCGGTGACAACATCAGAAAGGCTTTGCGGCTGATTGCCGTTGGACCGGAACGGCTGATTCCTGCGCCCAAGCCAGACATCCTGGCTGCGGCCTTAGTCACCAGAGCTTTGCGCGAAGACCCTGAAACAGCGCCCGAATTGATTTGGGCGGGCCTTGCCCCGGACATCGTCAATGGACTGAACCGGCTGGCGCGGCTCAGCTACGACGCAGAAATAGTCCTGGAACTCCATCGGCACCGCATCCGAGACTGGCTTGCCCAAGCGGTTCAGGGCCGGAAGGAACGGTGTGAGTTCCTCAGACCGTACGTCTCCGAAGCTCACTTACCGGTCGGTTGGACGGATGCTGCCATAGCCGTGTGGCGGACGCTCCTGGATTTTGCTGAGACGGAGGAGGAGAGAGCAAAGACACTGAACAACCTGTCAAACGGCTTGAGCGATGCCGGGGACAACCCCGGTGCTCTGGACGCCATACGTGAGGCTGTCGAGATTCGCCGTCGGCTTGCCCACGCACAGCCCGCGCGCTTTGAGCCCGACCTGGCCATGAGTCTCGCAAACCTTGGACTGATCCTAAGGGGAGCTGGCGAGCATAACGCAGGCAATGCTGCTCTTGTGGAAGCCGGGGAGCTTCTGCGGCCCTATGCGCTGCAGTCGCCCAATGGCCCCCACATGAAACTTTTCAAGGCTATCGAATCAATGCTCTGATTCGTGAGTACGGCCGCAGATTCACTGCTGCCAATTGGGCAGCCCCGGACGAAGAAAAGCGGGCGGACTTCATGTTCCTTTGCTATTGGGTCCTTTCCACACCGTCCGGAACAGCTTCCAGCAGCGCCACCGTCTCCGCGAACACTTCCCGGGCAGTGATTCCTTCCAAACACCGGCGGTTCGAGCAGGCCCGGAGCCGGCAGCCGAGGCAGTCGAGATCGGTCTTCCGGATAACTTTGTGCCCATCTCCGTACGGGCCGACTTTTGCCGGTTCCGTCGGACCGAAGAGCGCAACCACCGGCGTGCCGGTAAACGCGGCAATGTGCATGGGCCCGGAATCCACCCCGACGTACACATCCGCGGCTTCGATGAGCGCCACAGCCTCAGCGAGGGAGAGCTTCCCGGCAGCGACAATGGGCCGCTCGGTCATGCGTTCCGAAATTTGGTCGATGTACCGGGCATCCGCAGCACTTCCTGCGAAAACCACCGCAGCGGCAGCCTGCGAGATCAAGAGGTCGCCAAGTTCCGCCCACGCTTCGACCGTCCAGTACTTGGTCGTCCACCGGGCTGCGGGGTTGGCGTACACAATGCGCCGGCCGCTCACGGCCTCGTGCTCGCCGAGGAAGCGCTCCACCCGCGCACGGGCCCCGGGATCGCTCACAATTCGGAAATCGTCGGCTGTGACCAGGCACCCGAGGAACTCGGCAAACGCAAGGTTCTTATCCACCGCGTGGGGCTTGTTCGGGTCTGTGACAAGACGATGATGCTGAAAGAGCGGATTCAGTTCCTTCGCATCCCGGAATCCGATCCGCTTGCCGCCAGGATTGGCGAGGGCCAACAGTCCGCTCCTGAATGACGCATGCAGGTCGAGCACCACATGGTACGGCCTGCGGCGAAATCGCCTTCTGAGCTGTCGCAGCGTGGCCACCGTGGCTGCCAATGCCTTGGGCACTGCACCACGGCCAGCGTGGGGATCGCTCGTTGACGGAATGGAGATCGGGATGATCTCGTCGATCGCCGGGTCAGCTTCGAGCACGCCGGCAAAGGCCTTCTGCACGATCCATCCCACGTAGGCCGAGGGAAAGCACCGCTTTATCGCGTGGACCACCGGCAAGGTATGGACCACGTCGCCGAGCGAACTCGGTTTGACAATCAGCACGCGTTTTGCTGAGAGATCCATGGCAGCATCATGTCACTACACGGTTACGCAATCAAGCCGAAGAACCGTTGTTCCGTATGCATTGAGTTGCGCGTGGAGAAGGAAAATTTTGTTACCACAGAGCACGCGGAGCGCACAGAGATAAGGTCTGGGCGAACGGCCGTTCGCCCAGACCCTCCGTGTTCTCTGTGGTCTCTGTGGTGACAAATCTCTTTCTTTCTCGCTGCCAGCCTTCTCCGTGCAAGCAAATGTTTACGTTGTTCACCCT
>Ga0172375_10002015_pt1 | contig 32141 bp, 41 predicted proteins | sample LakKiv1m_FD_114537 | JGI IMG/M metagenome (GOLD analysis project Ga0172375, IMG submission 114537) | Freshwater microbial communities from Kabuno Bay, South-Kivu, Congo - kab_092012_11.1m | ecosystem: Environmental > Aquatic > Freshwater > Lake | place: Democratic Republic of the Congo... | reverse complement strand
CGTGTAAATCTACATGATTTTCATCTGTGCATTTTTCTCCTGATTTGACATCATAAACTGAATTATCAAACCCATCTATTTCATTCTTATTTTTCATTATCCACCATCGTATTCAGCATAGTTCTCACAATCACCGCAAGGCAACTGTTCACTTCGTCCACTAACAGCAAATAAATCCAATACTTGCCTGTGGTTTTCATCAAATTGTCGGTCTTGCCAACTTTCTTCGGGTTCTGGTCTATGTGCTTCCATTATCGTACTGTATTTATTTGCGTTCCATTGTGCGTAATGCTAAAAACACTGAACATCGGTTTTAACTTCTTGCCAATATTCAACCGCTTGTGAATCATCGGAACTTTCTCTTGATAATTCTTCAATAATTTCATCAATTGTAATTAAAGTTAATTTCTTTGCGACCATTGGAACTAATGATGGTTGACAATTATACTCTATTTGATAAACCATTTTTTCAAATAGTTCTTTTGCTTTTTCTTTTGGTTGTTTAATTTCACACATAATCATATTTTAATTAGTTAATAAATAAACACATACGCACAACAAGCGGTATAGTGCAGTTTGCCATCAAAGGCGGTGGTAGGTTGAAAAAGTCTGCAATGCAAACCGAAAACATAGCACCATTCGTTACCTGCAAGGCTAAATCCCTGCAAGTTGATACCTTCCATTATCACCGTGAATAATCAAATAATAACTCTCAAACCATTCGATTGTGCTTTCAAGGGCAATAAAAGTTCTTTTGGAACTGTGCCAAACATGGTAATAATGTGCTTCAAAACTAATTGATACTAAATCACGGTCTTTCATGTTCGGCTCAATGTAATAACCATCTTGCTCTATCCACCCTTTTTTGAGCAAGTATTCAGGGTGTTTTACGATTGATAGCAATAACTTTTATTGCCAATTTGTAGAGCCAGTTAAAAATTTTCTTTTTCATTTTAATTATTATTTGATTAAACCGCCCAGCAGGTAACAAGCGGTATAGATATAGTTCTGTATAAAAAACTTTTTTAAAATTTTCCAACACAATTCTAATTTATGTTAGATTTTTCTAAGTGCATAAGGTTTAACCGTATGATTCATACCACCATTATCTTTTGTCGCCATGTCAATATAGTTGAAAGTGTAACCTAATTTTCTAACACTATTTAAAAATCTTTTAATTTCATTTTCATTAAAACCATAATACAATTCATTATCTTCTATTAATTCAAGTAAATCAGAAGGTATATTTTCTGGTTCAAAATTGAACATATCTGATTTATTATTTAACATAAGTTTTTTTATTTTATCATATTGTTCAGTTGATAAATATTTACCTCTATTTGATTGAACAATGTGTTCAATATTATTAATAACAAGATTATTTTCATTATTGTTTATTTTTTGTTCATTCAAAAACTCTCTAATTGTAGTTTTAATGAAGTTATTTAATTTTTTATCGTTTTCCATATTAATAAATTGTTTTATCTTATATATAAATATGTGAAATTAAATTATCCACCACACATTTTTAAAAAGTTTTTATTTCAAACTAACATTTCTACCTTTTCATTATATAACCATTCTATACCTTTATATAATTCTTCCCTTGTTAAATCAGTAATTTTTTTGCCGTAAAATGTTAAATCACTGTAACTAACACCAGATATATGTAATTTTTTATCCGTGTTTTCAACTTCTGCGTTTTTATTATCTTTATTCATATTATTTAAGTTTTGTGTTTTAATTTAAGAAAAACTACATATATCTGTGACGTTATATTTTGGAGTAATTAATCTACAATACATTATTGAATTATGTACTATATGAATTTTATCTCCTGTGTTTGCATCTGTTAATTCCATAATTAATTTTACATATTATACGTTTAATTTTAACTTTTATTACATTGTTGCAACGTATTAAAAATAAATAGATTTATCAACATATGAAGATTTTATAATTTCACCATTCATCTTATGATATTCAATAGATTCTTTGGCTTTATCTAAATCAGTATAACCACAACCAATAATTCTAATATATGTTTCTGATATATTAGACCATTTTTCTTTAACATTGTTATAAAATTCTGGAAAATATTCAACTAAACCATTATCAAATTTTCTTTCGATAATTCTATATTTAGGTGTTAGAATGACTTCCAAATTTGGTGTGTTTAGCGATTTAGAATAAACATATATATCATTATATGGATATTTTTCAACTATTTCATCTATGGTTTTTGAATAGGTTTTTGTTTCATATTTTTCACCAGTTGATTTTCTTGTGAAAGATTTTGTATCAATTATTGTATATTTCATATTGTAATTTATTTTTTTTTCTAACACCTCAAAAATTTCATTTAATCTGTTTCTTTTTTCTTCCATAATATTTTTATTTTAATTAATCAAATTCCCACCGCACATTTTTAAAAGTTTTTATCAGTGTTTCAAATTTATTGTTGTGTTTTTATTTATATTCTGTTTTTCAATTAAAGTTTTCGGTATAAACGTTTTATATTTGCAACCGTTAAATTATAATTTTATTTTGATTCTTCTATAATATCTTCTTTGATATATTCTAATTGTGAAAATATTCCACCATCATCACTTTTTAATGAACCAAAATTTTCAACTATATCATTTATTTCATCTCTATCAGAGATATTAATCTGTTTTAACAATTTAACACCTTCATTAAAAAGTTCTTTAACCTTTTCTATTTTTTCTAAATTTTTCATATTATATTATTTTTTTTAATTTGTAAAATAAAATTATAACTAAACTATAACAAAGTATATATTTAATAATTTTTGATTTGTTTATTTTATATTTGTAAAATTACTAAACATATACTCAACCGTTATAGTGCATTGTATTCAGCATCATACCAAGATTGATTTGGAACTATTTCAATATCATCATTACATTTATCACAACAATCTTGTTTAATAAACCTAACGTTTTCAAAATATGTCAATCTTTTGTTCATTAACATTATTGCATCTACAACAACGCACTATAACATCGTGTATAACACATTGTTCGTATCTATTCTCAGCCATTATCTTAATTAAAGTTCGCAATTCTATTAACTCTGTGTAAGCAGCGTGCCATACACCCAGCCGTTATAAAAAATAAAAATATGAAGTCAATGCTACTAATCCCAACACACCAACAACACCACAAACAGTCGCAATTATACCTAATATTTTATACAATCGTTGTTCTTTTTTAGTTTTACAATATACCCCACCCACATATATCAGTGGTTCTCTAACTATTACTTTACTTTTATCAATTATTGACTCTTTCATATTTTTACATTTTTATAACAAGGTGTATAACTATAAAGTTAGGTGGTAATTTGAAAGTTTCTACAAGCAAACCTTATATAAGAAATGGCACAGAAACATTTGTGCTAAATTTCAACATTTTGCAAGTGCCACTTCTCATATACGCAAAACGTTATAAGTAACCGTTAGGCACAATAACCAAACCACAACCATCTGTAAATTTTGACATCATTTTTTAATTGACCTTTTTCCTTCAGATAGTTATAACTAATTTTATTGAGCCATACTGGTTTCCAAAATTTCCACCATTTTTCTCCTGATTTATGTATCCAAATTTTCATAATAAATGACAGCAAGTTAGCGTAATGCTTACTGTATCAGCGATTATTAATTTTGTTCATTTATTCCGCACTACGCCAACTTGCGGAACGTTATAAAACAGTTTGTTTATACTCAACACAACCATTACCACCATTAAATCTGAATTTATCATTCATATTTTCATATAAGTCACAAACCGATTTTATAACACCAGATATATTCAATTCATTTGATTTTTTGAATATTATATATTACATGATTTGAGAATACTAAGATACAAAATATATTCGAATAAATAAATTATATTTTAAAATATAATCCCCAACCTAAATTGTATAAATTTGTATTCTTTTTTACCCAAGATTTAACATATAACATCATATACTGATATATTTCATCTTTCTTTGCATCTCCAGTCGCACCTATGCAAAATTCATTAATATTAAATTTGTTTGAAATGTCTTTTAAGATATACGACAATCTACCAAAAACTTCATTTGATTCTTTAAGGTCTGTTTTCCTATCATAATTTTCTATTTCTCTGTTATCTAATGTAAATGCTAAATGATAAATTTGAGTTTCTTTTTCTTTGATTAGATCAAAACGATATTTTGTATTTGAATTTGTGTAAAATATAACACATATATTATCTGATGTACTTTCTGGTGAAATTTCATAATTAGTTTGAATTCCATCAAACATTTCATTTACTTCCCAACCAGCATTTTTAAATAATCCTTTTTTGGAATTTGTCCATAATCTATAATTATTCTTTTTATCTAAATAATATGTATTATGTTCGTTTTGATATTTTATAAAATCTTCAAATTTAACTTTTATATTCATTTTATCATATTTTTTATTTATATATTAATATTGTATGAATGTTTACAAAATAAAAAGTCAATGAAAATTAATTCATTGACTTTTTGTGCGGGAAATCAGTTACATACAACCCTAACTCGGTAACCGATAGCACTCAGAAGGTTAATTCAAGCCTTTAGGGAGGGTTTAAGAATCAGAGCCTTTACTGCCACATTAAACTTTTAATTGCTTTAATACTTCCTGAGACAACACATTAAATTTGAGCGACAAAAAAGATTTGATGATTGTAAGAATGTAAAAAAATTACCATTTGATTTTTATTTATATGAATTAAATATTTGTATTGAATATGATGGAGAAGGACATTTTAAAATCATTGAAAGATGGGGTGGTGAGAAAGGATTTAATAAAAGACAAGAAAATGATAAAATAAAAAACGAATATTGTTTCAAGAACAATATTCGTTTAATACGAATCAGTTATGACGAATCGATTGAAGAAAAACTTAAAGTTTTAATTGATTCAACACTTCCTGATCAAGTGATTTGATCATTTGTTCAATTGGTGTAAGTTTTCTTACTTGTCCAGTAATTTCATCAACTTTTTCCATTTCCCCTCCCAAAATAAGTTGTATGGTTGATCCATCAAAACCTGATAATAAAGTTACTCCTTCATCATTCATTTTGTTTGGAAAATCTTTTGTTCTACCAGCAACTTGCCACCAAATAATATTTGGTTTTGGTAAACCTACTTCAGCAAGTCTTCTAACTATTTTTTCATAGTTGGTTTCCATTGTTCCAGTTGGATTAAATTGCATATCGCTTACTATAAGATAGTTAGTTGGGAAATCCTCTACAGGTATGTTAGGGTTTTGCTTTCTAACTCTAATTACTTCGTCTATAATAGAATTCACATTAGTTGACCCCCAAGCTGTTGAATGAGTTCTGATTTGGCTACATTTGTCGGTGAATGTGCCGTTTATTTTCAAAACTTTTGATGTTCCATCGAACATTATAACATGGTCTTTGAATGCTCCTTCATTCAATGCTGAGAAGAATATACCAAGGGAAACACATACATCATATGCTGATGTGTCTTTCTTATCTACTATTGACTGCATAGAGCCACTAGTATCAAGAGCACACCATACATTTCCTTTGATGCCGCCTTCATCCTTCTTAGCCAATTCGACTAAGCCATCGAACTGTTTGTCATAAGTTATCTTTTGAATAAGAGGTAGGATACCACTTCCAGTCTGTTTGAACAATTCATAAATATAGCCCGTGAATTTAGCAGTTGGTTGAATCTTCAACCAATTTATGTACTTGTCTTCAAGTCCATGTCTTTGGAATGTGGTTTTTCCATCTCTACCTTTGAGGGTAATAAGATTGAATAGAGCCTTACCAGATATGACACTAAAATCAAGGTTATCCCATAAGCCACCACACATCACTCTTTGAAAAGAGTGTGCAGTGTTTTCAGGATTTGACTTAAACCTACGGTATTGGTTTTCAGTCCAACCTAAATACTTACATAAACCTTTTGCCCACTGATTTTTTCTGATATGTCTATCATTCTTAGTGTTTCTTGCAGATCGGATTCTTGGCAAATACTTTGCAATAAGACCCATGTTATATGGATCATTTATACCCTTAACAACCAATTCGTAAACCTTGGTTGGGTTTACATAATAGAAATAATTGGTATCAGATGAATCATGCCATAGGTCTTTCCAAGAACCTACTACTGGTACTAGCCATAGGTTTTTGTAAAGAGTTTCTGGTTGGTTATTTTCTAACCATTTCATCAATTTGATGAATTCGTCTTTAACACCTTGACCTTTTTGAACCTTTTCAGATTCAAAAAATCCTTTTGTTTTTCTGGTTACAGAACGCAAATAGAACATTGTTCTGAGAGCCAATTCTGGGTTCTCGTTCCAAGCCGCTGAAATATCACCAGCAACCTCTGTTTCGCCTCTACCTCTGAATGTACCAGCCTTAGCAAAGTAATCAAGAGTGTGTTCACCAGTGGATGAATGGCTTAATGCACCATTTTCAGTTTGAGCATCATAGCTTGTAAGTTCTTCTACGAACATGTTTTTGTTAACCAGATTTTTCATAATTGTCTTATTTTATTTTTGGTCAATTTTTACAAATTAACAGATTTCCGTTTTTGGTTTCATTAAACTTTTTATTGCTGTTAGAAATCTAGGTATCAATCAGACTTTCACATCTGATTGATACAGTAAGTTCAGGATGCAGTAAGGTTATTATACCTTGACTAGAAAGCACACAGATAGTTTTTGTTCAGACTGTTTTTACATTTTAACTTAACCTTCCTAGAAGGACAGTCTGAGGAACTATACTATGATAGTAAACCTCTTCTTCATTTGAATTGTAGTTTGCTATACAATTGCTGTATACATCCTCGTTTTATGTTTCTCGTATCAGTCCAAACATTTCCACACTTGGACTAATTATGTTTCAGGATACCAGTAAGTTTCTTAAAACTTATTTTTAGAAAGCAAATACGCTTTTTTGTTTTTTTCCAAAGTTGCCTCTGGTCAAAGTGGAAGTAGCATTATCCAAACCACTCTGTTTGATCAACTTTAATTTATAATTGTTTATTTTTATAAATTGCTGTATGTATCCTCATAAAATTTTAAACTTGTTCCTCGTTTCTCTCTCGTAAATATATTGTATTTTACTTTTTGGAAAAAGTTTTAATTTTTATTTATATATTTTTCGAAAAATGTCATTTTTTTTCATTTTAATAACCCCACTCAATTTCGCCATCTTTTACACCTACAAACTTAGTAAGATAAGCGTGCATATCAAAGTTGTCCATGCTTGTATCACCTTCAATAGTATATTCTGTTTCTGTTATACGCCAAGCATCATCATAAGAATAGAAAAAAAATCAACATTAGTACCTTTATCACACACTCCTTTTGAAATGTATTCGTGTCTTTTTATCTTATCTATTTGTTCTTCGTTCAATTTGTCTTTAAATACTATTGCTTACAAAACCATTTCTTATTTTCATACTATCTTTTTTAATTTTTGTTCTCTTAATATGCCGCCCCAACTATCTTTAAGAGTATTTTTATCAAAATACTTAATACACCACCAGAATCCTTTAAAATCTCTTCTACTCAAATAGAAAAATATGTTTTGACTTCTTCTCATTTTAACACTCTTTAATTATTTCTTTATCATCTTGGTATTTATTTATACTTGGAAATAAAGGACATAATCTGCAACCATTTACTATATTATCTTCTATATCTTTTCTAAGTTTTTTCAAAGAATTTGATTCCCAAATATCTTCAAACTTTTCAACTTCAAACACATTCATTTTATCGTGAATGTCTTTGTGTGCAATTTCAGAAAAACCACAATGCCAGTAATTTCCATAAACATCTATAAAAGCAGTAAAAAAAGAACATTCACAACTATCTATATTATTCACAAGATTTTCTGATACTACTTTTTTAAGTCTTGGTTTGGAACATTGATCCATACCAACATTTATTTTATTATGTAAACAATATTTTAATAGATTTCTATATTCATCTTTATCAAGTAAAGTAAATGTACTACCACTTACTGGCTTTGGTGTTATTAACACTAAATGGTCTGGTTTTATTTTTGTACCAGAAGCAAGAAATCTATTTATTACTTTATAAACAAATTCCAAAGTTTCTTTAGCAACAATTATTTGAAAACCAACTTGTTTATGACCATATTTTTTAATTCTGTTTAAAGTGTTAAAAGCAAGTTCTTCTTTATCTTTATAAACAGAAATACCTATACCACCAAGTTTTGGTACAATTCTTTTTGCGAAATCATCTGTCAAGTCAATACCTGTTATAGTTATATTCGGTTTAATTCTCTTTGATATACAGAAATCAACAATTGATTCTGTATCAGGATTTGTTTGGATGCCAGTAATTCCTAAACTTATTTGAGTAATCGTTGGTGGCATTTTATTTACAAGAGTTTTAAATTCAGTCAATGACATATTTTTAAACTCTTTATCTTGATTATATCTATAACAAAACTTGCATTTGTGTGGACAATTGCCTTTTGTGATTTCTACTTCAAGAGTTTCTGGACCAAAAGGAGAATAGTTTTTCTTATTTTTACTAAGAAAATAGCCTGTCTTAAAATCGAAGACAGACTTATATCCTTCGGTTCTAAATACCCGAAATCTATTAAAATAAGTTTTATACATTATTTTAAGAATAATGAATAAAATCCTCTCTTAACTTTGCCTACCATTCTTTTTTTCCAAGAAAGGTAAGATACACTTACGCCACCATAGTGTCCAAGTGATGTGAAATTGTCTCTGTTTTTCATATTATTTTGTTAATAAATTTTTTGCAATCAAAGATGCTTGTTTTGAATCATATTTACTAGCATGATTCTGTTTTAGAAAGTTCATTACAGAGCCCATATCTTTCTGAGAAGAAAGATTTAAAGTCATTATATGATTTTGAATTAGAAATGTTAATTCTTCAGCAGACATCATTTCAGGCATATACGCTGAGATTATATCATTTTCTGAAATACAACCTGTAAGTTTATTAGCTTCAATAAGTTTTGCAATAGTTTTTATTGCAATTTCATCTGACCAAGTTTTTTCACCATTTATAATGACTGGTTCATTTCTCTGAATTTCAGCAGACAATGTTGAAAGAACAATTTTCTTTTCCTTGTTACCTTCTTTTAGTGCGGTGACTGCATCTTTCTTGATTTGATTTAAAATTTTCATAATTACGGTTTTATTTGAATTCCTTTACCTTGTTCCCACTTTAATATTTTTTGTATTTCATCAAGTGAGTATTTTTCATATATTTCTTTTAAAAGTTCAAATTTGAAAATATCTTCTAATGTTTCTATTTTTAGAATATAATTGTTATCTGATAATTCATCTCTTTCATTTTCTAAAGCTTTTAATTCACCTTCAACATCATCAATATAACTTTCAACATCAGATATTGACCATTCTATATCACTTAATTTACTTTTTAAGCTTCTAAATTTATCATGTACCATAATTGGAAAATAGTTTTCTTATTTATAGAATTCTATTTTCTATTTGTTGGATTTTTTCTTCCATTATTCTTATCTTTTTTACCGACATGAATAATTTTCATTTTTCTCATTGGTATATGTTCTCTTGTATCAAGAACATATTTAAAGGTTTCACACAGAAAACTATTATTTTCAAATTGAATTGTACTCTCCCAACAGGATCTGTTTCTAAATTTATAAGACAATAATAATACTTTTGTATCATATTGATTTAAAATTTTAAATTCTTTTTCAATTCTTTCACAATATTTTGTGAAATCATCGGTTGAATAATAATGTTTTCGTATTTTTATAGTAGTACCACTAATAGTGTATGTTAGAATTGGTACTTGTAGTGTACTTTTTGATTTCAATTGCTTAGAATCTTCTAAATCTTTTCTAAGTTTTCTAATTTTCAACCATTGTTGCCAATTGATATATTGTTCTTCGGGACCTCTTTCTTCCCATTCAGCATATAATAGTACTCGTTCAAATTTTAATTCACGAGTTTTTCTTTTCTTTATCTGTTCTTTTGTTTCCATAAAAAATTGCTTAATTTTTAATACTATCATCGGGCTTGTGTGGCATTACTTTTACACCTACCGTACATCATGGTCTCTAATCTACCTTTCGGCGATTACCACCTGACCAAATCCATTAGACAATGCTAATCCAGTACTAAAATTAAACAATTTTTGTCATTTTACTATTATATTGTAAATTTTTATTCTTCATTTTCACCACAATGACCACAACAGTCTTCACAATCACATTCGTCTTCGTCTTCTGATTCATAATCAGAATCTTCATCAAAACTCAAATCCTCAAAATCTTCCATATTGAGAATTTCGCCTTTCATATCTCCCAATAATATGATTGTATTATCATCACTTGTTGTTACAGTAACTTTTGTAAAAGTATTTTGATAAATATCCGTAACATCAATATCAATGTTACTTATCAAACATTCATTCAATTTTTCAACCGAACCTGTAATCGATTCAACACCTTGAATCTTAATGTTTGCAGTTCTATTTAAAACATCAACATCAAATGTTACTGTTTCATTATCAATATTCATGTTCCTAATGACTGCTCCGTTAAATGCGTTAAATTCCATAATATTAAATTTTAGTTTTTACAAAATTAAATTAAAAAAGGGAAATAAAAAAATTATCTCCCTATTTGTATATTATTTTTTATAAATTGTTTAAATTGCTTCGCTTTCTATAATCTTTACAATCTCTAATGGATTTGTTATAGGCATAAGTTGTTCATTAATAAGTATATACACTGATACTTTATCTGTTAGTATCATTATTTTATTATAATTTGCAACAAATGAAAACCCGAAAAAATCATCAACTTGTTCGTAAGTGATAGGAGATAAATTTGATATACCTTTTAATGTTTTGATATATTTGTAATAAAGATCCAATTTCTTTTCATAATTGATCATTTTATCTGTTATTGTCGTGGATATAGAACTAGTATCTTGCACATTATTATTTGTTTTATAATAACCATCTGGTTTTTTAAAGATGTTGGTAGAGACAAAATATCTTGTGCATTAGGATTTCTATGTTTGAAAAATTCGAAAGTTAATAAATATTTCATAATTAATTTTATTTATTTTTTAATATTACGATTAATAACACTACACAGAGGTTGAAAATTTGTATGATGATTTAATTTATATATTTCATCTTCTGTTTTTGCTGTATTACAAAACATCAATCAACATTAATTTTTATTATAGGCTCTTTTTTAGTACGAACTTCTCTATCATCTCTGCCTGTTTTATTTGGTGGTTCTGATTCTTTATCATCAACCTGAAATCTATAATAATCATTATCTACATAATCAGGAACAGGTTCATCATATAAATCAGGATAATTCATATTAGTATAAGTTTCATATGATTTTAAATATTTCATCTTTTTGAAATCCATTCATTTTTTATTTTATCAATGAAATCAAATATTTCTCTATCTGAACATTGAACACCTTGGTCAAAGAAATAATCTTCTACCATAGATGGAGATAATTTGTCAATTCTACCTACTATTCCAGGATCACCTTTACTTCCATCATAACCAATCCAATCATTTGATAACCATTTACTAAAATTTTCAACATTTAAAATTCTGTTTTTAGTAAAATTATCAACTTCGCCACCAACACCGTCTTTTGGTTTTGAAATATTTTCTAAATTATCGTACTTGTTCTTACCCAATAAATCACCTATAAATGATTCAAAGGTTTTAATTTTTGATTTTTGTAAGTATTTCATATTTTTATCTAGTATATTTTTTGACATAATTAACAATAAATTTTTTAGATTCTTCTTTTAAATAATCTGTAGGTATTGATTGTTCATTATATAGTTTAGCAACTTCTACATATAAATCCTCTAAAATATTTATAATTTTACTTTTTGAATATAAAGCTATTGAAAGTGCCTTCTAATCCTTCATCTATCGTGGAATTTGATTCATTAAGTTCTTGTACTTTTTTAATTTTCATATTATTTCTTATTTTTTGCTAAATCTTTTACTATCTTATATTTTAATATAGTCTTTCCATTGACTGTTGGTTGATTTTCATCATCTTTTCCTATTCGTTTTACAATGGTTTTCTTATTTTTAAATCTACCACCTCTGAGTTCATCTCCTACTTCTATATTAAGTTTTATTTTTTCAAATTTTTTATTTTTATACATTTGTTTCATTTTAGCATTTTCAATCTTCATATCCATCAATCTGCCAGAATATAAATAAAACATAAATGCTGTCTCAACCATCATTTTACCAAATGTTTTTATTAAATCACGAATATTCAATCTTGTATTGTATTTATCAGAATAACCAACTTCAAAGTTAATAAGATAATCATCTATTGCAGGCAAAGAGTTGAATTTTTGTTCCATATCTTCTATTCTTAACATATCTTCTTCACTTTTGGCTTGTTCATATTCTTTTGCTTTTTCTGCTAATTTTTTATTGTCTTTTAGAAATTGGAAAATTTCATCGGCTGTTGCACCAGGTTTTATATTGGCTATGTTATTGGCTATTTTTTTCATAACATCATCAAATCTTCTACCATATATTCTTTGCAAAATTTTATTAAAATTTTCCATTACATATATCTTAAATTCGTTGGTTGTTTGGTCTAAATCTCTTATATCTTTTTGAACCATTCTTTGAACTTTTGGTCTTTCTTCAAATATTTGACCTTTTAATTGATATATCAAATGTTTTGGATCTACACCAATTAATAATTGAGTTCTTGTTTTCAAATCTCTATCACCAATATTATAAGAACCCCAACCACTTGAATCATAATTGAAATATTGTTCTAAATATTCATCATTACCAAGATTTACAATAACTTTAATATATTCTTGAGCAATTTCCAAAAATAATCCTTTTTCATTCTTCTTTAATTCTTTTTGTAAATCTTTTTTATAACCAAGTTCTTGCCATTCTGCATTAGGTTTCAATTCATAATTATATTGAATATTTCTCATTACTTCATTTGGCACACCAAGTGTTGTTAATGAAGATTTTTCAAATATGTCATATGTTTTTAGATATTTCATTACAATATTATATATAAAATTTTAATATATAAAAACATGATTACGACATTTAAAGCATTTGAAGCAAAATTATTTAATGTTGCAAAAATAATAGGCAACAGAGATAATATTGTTGTTGCTAAAGAATTCTACAATGATAGACTAATAACAGAAGTTTATCTAAAAAATTATGATAAAACTATTAATATAACTTGGAATGATAAAGAAAAACATAATATAAAAGATAAGATAAAAAATAGATCTTTCAATTACAGACTTTAATGAAATTTTTTCAGAAGTTATAAAGGAATTATTTGATAATCATTTTTATGATATAGAAGAAGATGAAGAATTATATGATTTATATTTAACAAAAAGTAATTTGCACATATTAACCGTTATAAATTATAATGATTTATTTAAACAAAGAACAAGTATTGTATAAACAAAACCGATAATCAATGAAATTATTAGAAAAAATAGAAAAAGGCTTGCGTTTGGCTGTAACTGCCGATGCAATGACTGGATGATGATGGTAACTTATTCTTATTTGTTGAGGCTTTTGACGCTTGTTTTAAAAATGATAATGAATACGATAATATATTAGAAAACATAAATAAGGTAATCAATTTTTATAACAATTCAGAAAATAAAGAATTAGTATCAGATATGGAGATAGAGGATATCTTAAAGAGTATTTAAAAAGATTATAAGTTAGAAAAAGAAAAACCCAGTTCAATGAACTGGGTTTTTTCATACATATTAGTTGATGATTTTATTCATCATCGAGTGAGAAGAAATCGTCAGCATCGGTTGCCTTGCTTTCGATTGGAGATTCTGTTTCATCAGCTGGTGCTGCTGTAGAATCATTTTTGCTCTTTTTTGCTTTTTGCTCAGCTACAAGAACATCTTTACCACTAAGGATTGAAAGTACTTGTGTGACTTTTCCTTGGATTGCATCATCCCATTCTCTTGCTTTGTGATCGTCAAGATTAACATTCTTAGCAAGTAAAAATTCTTTAATCTTAGCTTGTACCTTAGCGTTTGTGATTTTGCCATCTGCGTCTACTGGTGCAGTTTTGAACTTTTTAGACGCTTCATCATAAAGTTTAATTGGAGAGATTTCCATGAATTGTGATGCTTCATAATTTTGGAAACCACCTTTTTCTTTAATGATAAGTTTGAATTCTTTGCCTTTTGCAAGATCGAATACATTGCAAGGTGTACCAGTTACTTCACCGTTTCTTTCGGAATTAATCTTTTCCTTAATTGTGTAACCATAAGGATAGATTAAAATTTTACCTACTAAATCAGGATTTTGCTCATCTTCGATGATAAGAACATAAGAATAATACTTTGTTGTTCTTTTAATTAATTCTGCCTTTTCGTTGTCAGCAGCGTTTTTACTGTTTTTCAACTTCCAATATTCTGTGCAAAGTTCACAGTTTGGTTCATTGTTCTTGCGACAATCATAATAACCTGCAAGATTAGCCTCATTTTTCATGTCAACATAATGAATATGCTTCTCAATTGCTGAGGGACCAATTTTACCGTTTTCTAAAAGATTTGGAAGGAATCTGAGTGTTGCGCGATATCCAACTTTCTTATCAGTTGCGTCTTTGAGATTTGGACGATAGATACCGTCATTGTTTGTTGTGCTCTTGTCGAACACTGACATTGTTTCGTCATTTGCTTCTAAGCCTGAAAATAAAAAATCATCAGCTAAAATTTCTTTTGCCATAAAGCCTTAAAATTTTTTTATGTATGAAGCTTTAAAACTTTCGCCTTTAATGTCTTTTAACCTTTAATGCTTCACAATGATTTTTTAAGGAAATCTAACCTTTGAAAGCTAAAAAATCTTTCTAATCAATATACTCTTTCTTCGAATAAAAGTTGGTTTTTTCTGAATTACTTTTGCTTCATTCGTTGTTCTCTTTTCAATTCAAAGGAATATACCTACAAATCTATATATTGTTTTAAAAATATCAAAAAATATCAAATTATAATTAACTGAATTTTAGATAGTTATAAAAAATATAAAATTCTGAGTTTCAACTATATAAAAAATTGAGAAAAAATTTAAAAAAAATTAAAAATTTCTTTTTAAAATCAGGAAAATCAGTTTAGTTTCTTTTTGCTATGTCCATTTTAATATATAATAAAAATTAAAAATTATAACTATATGTCTGCACCATCAAGATATGATGATTTAGGAACAGTAAATGCAGTAAAATTATTACCAAAAATAGATTCTTATAATGGTTATATCCAATTATATACAGAATTAGATTCACATATAGAAGAAGGTGATATTGTTTTTATTACATTTAGTGGTGATACAAACACATTAAATTATAACATAGATGTAATTCTAGATAACTATACAACAATTTTATATGCAAATGATTTTATTTACAATCCAGATTCACAAGGTTATAAAGTAATCTATGTTGATAAAAACATTAATACATTTGTCATTGACAAATTAATTTACACTATACCAACAAACGGTAAAATATATGGTCATTATGTTTCTAAAGTTATATGTAACAATATTACAATAAACAATGCTAAAGTTGATGGGACAGTATTTAGAAATGCTACAATAGATTCAAACGACCAACCAAGTAATATAACATTAACTCAATGTGTTATGTTTAATGGTGATATTAATGATTGTAATATCGTTGATAAATACGGTGTTAATTATGTATCATTACTTCTTAATTATAATTCAACAAATGATACTTATGTAAAATATTCAAATTTAGATAATAATGGTTATGGATATTCTTATTATTATGATTTGAGTTCTTCTTTGGAAAATTGTAATATATCAAGTGGCAATTATTATAATTGTTCAATAAAAAATACAATAAGTGGCTCAACAACTATAACAAGAGGATATTTTTATAATTGTTCTATACAGAAATATGATATTTATGGTGGATATTTTCACAATACAAGTGAATTGTCTAATGATTCAACTTGGCATTATGGAAGTTGGTATGGAAATACATTTGAATTAAATACTTGGGAAGATGGTATATTCCTTAATGGTACTTTTGGAATAGCTGGCAACAATTCTATATGGCAAGATGGTGTTTTTTTAAATGGTAATTGGAGAGGTTTAATATGGGTTAATGGAGATTTTAGTGGTGGTAATTTTCAAGGTACAGGATATACTGATATATCTACTGGACAAAATATAGGAACTCAATGGTTTGATGGAAAATTTAGAGGCGGTTTAATGAAAAATACATCGTTCAATACTATTTTCTGGAAAAACGGTACAGTTTATGGTGGTGAATTACATAATGTAGTTTTTAATAAAGGAGATATTTATGATGGTATATTCTACAATGTAACATTAAAGAATACAAATATTTATGGTGGTAATTTTGAAATATCAAGAGATAGTGTTGCAGTGTTTAATAGATTTGCTAATTCCAAAATTTATGATGGTGATTTTAATGGTGTTTGGTGTAATCCTATTTATAATAGTGGTGGAACATTATCAGATTATGTATACGGTTTAAATGAATTTTCTGATTCGGAGATAAATAATGGTGTCTTTACATATCCTGCATTTTATAATTTTAACACAATTAATTATGCTGATGTTACTGATGGATTGTTTTTCTCACCAATAACTATATATGATGGAAAATTTTCAGGTGGTCAGAAAAATTATTTATCAAAATCGCCTAATGGAAGTCCACCATACGGTCCATTTTATTTACCATATGGTTATTTCACAAGTAATCAGTTTAATTCTGAATATGTTACTATGAGTAAAGGTTCAATTAAAAGTAAAATATTATATGACACAACAACAAACGCAACTGTTACTAAAATGTATATTGAGTTTGATAATGGACACAACTTTGTATCATCTGATGCATCAACAAATGTTAAATTATTTGGTTTTAATTCACAAGAATTATATAATATCACAACAACACTTATTGAAAATAATAGATATTTAGACCCATCAAAACCTATCGCCATAATTGGTACTGGTTATTCATATCAAACTGCAAATGCTGTAGGTGATGATTATGTTATATTAGTTAGAGATTATAACAGTTGGATGTTTGGTGATACTGGATTAATACAAAAAATGGATTTTAAATCTGGTACTACACTTGCTACATCTTCAGCATCAACAACATTTTATGAATTGTATGGTGGTACATATAATAATGCTAAATTTTATGGAAATATAAATGTATATAATGGCAATTTTAACAATGTTATAATGAGTAATGGTATTCAATGGTATAATGGTATATTCAATGGTAGTTCATTCCAAAGTCAATCAGGAAACCCAGAAAATAACTGGTACAATGGCAAATTTTACAACGGAGTCTTCGGTTTAAATGTTTTAGGACAAAAAGAAACAACAAGAATTTCAATTTTTAGAGATAATAGTGTAATAGATAATAGTAATGATGGTCCTCTAACAAGTAGTACATATGTAATAGAATGTATTTATCCTTTGGTTTATCAAAAAAGTATTGCATTAGAAACAAATCTATTTCTTGGTATTAGTGCTTTTGCAACTAGTAGTAATCAATTGGAAATAGAATGGTCAAGTGTTGTAACAGATGATAGATCAAAATCATATATGAACGATGCTGTATGGAAAAGAGAAACGAGTTATTCTTCTAGCACTATGTTTGATGATACAACAGAGTACACATTTTCACCATATGAATTTGTATTTAAATTAAATTGTACCACATATGAGTCTAGAATTTTATTAAAGAAAGCAATTGATTTTGTTTTGGCTGATACTGATGGTGACTTACATTTACAAATTATAAATCCTGGTGCAGAGATTATTGAAAGTGATACAGTATTTGTCGATAGTTCGGCAGTAACATTAACAGCCGCATCATATGCATCCTTTGAAAGTTTATATGGAATGGATTATGATTTCGTAAACTATGTAATAGGTGGATCTTCATCAGGACATTATCCATTATACCTTATTTTTAAATTTAATACAATTAAAGATTTGTATGATAATTGTACAAGTAGTGAAAAAGAAATGTTTGCAAGAAACTTTAGAAATGTTTGGTCTATTGCAAATAGTGGTTATTATACACATCCTATGCCTGTTTTGAATGGACCTATTGGTGGAACAAGTGAGAGTGGTAATGATGATACAACGAAAGTTGGAAAAATGGTTATAAAATATAGTGATGATACAGCAGAACATTATACAACAAATACAAAATGGATTTATGGCTCATGTCCACCACCTTGGTGGATAACAGGTTCAACGACACCAAGTATAAATTGGAATATAATGATAGATGAACAAGGTATAACAGGCGTTACAGACATTATTAGAGCAGGAACTTTCACATCAGATTCTTTATCTGTTATACAAAACAATGGTGAAGATTGTGATGGTTTCTATATTAATAAAAATGATATACCTTACAGCATATATAATTCTATTGATAGATGTACAGTAGATGTTAATGCTCTTTCAACAACAAATTATACAAACCCTTATAATCAGAAATTTACAGATTGGTTGTATTTTTATATAACACAACACAAAAATCATTCTGGCACTGATTTTACAAATACTATAAGTTTCAGAGACATATATGTTGAGCAAGGTTTGACAGATCCTAGTTTTAACATGGTTAAGGATTTTAGAACACAATACAATGCTACATTAAATAATTTGATTTATAATTCTCAATTATTTAAATGTTCAGTTGTTGGCAAGGCAGTATATTTTGATACCACATTTAATTTGAGTGATTATTTTGCTGTTGGTGATAAGATTTATTTGGAAAACACATCAGTTATGTCTAATCTTGGTACTGGTACTGAGACTGGTACTGAAATATTAGCATTAGCTGCAGGCGGTATAATATTAGCTGATACTAGTTTAGATGATGCTGAATATACTATAACAAAAATATCTGGTTTTAATTATGATACATTTAAAAATAATATTTTATACATTGAAGGTACTGGTGTTTTAAGTACAACAAATTGTGCAGCAAACGCTTATATTATGAATAGAGGTTTAATTGTACCTTTCTATTACTATGTTGGAAGAAATGATTTATATCCAGGTGGTGCCAATTCTCAGTGTAATGTAGAAACATTTAAATATATGTTACCTTATAATTATACATTAGGCACAGGTATTACATCAGCGTCAGAATATAGTGATAATATAAGTGATAATATATTTGTTCAATTAAATTATAAAAATTGGTATAATAAATTAGCTATAAGAATGCAACCAATATTTCATAATTATTTTCCAGAACCAGGATTTTATATGAGTAATATCAATTATTTAGGTTCAATTTCTTATTATCAACATAGAAATGTTTATTATTGTGAAATGGTAAATATTGGTTCAACTCATAGATTGATTTTCAACGATGTATTACCTTGGACCATGTTCTCTGGAAATTCTTTCTGGGATTATAACAGTATTGATTATAAAATTGACGGTATAATAACTGGTGCTACTGGTTTAACATCATACTTATCGGCTTCAACTATTTTAGAAAAATGGAGATATGGCTGTAATGGTAAAAATTGGGTATCATTAAGTTGCTATGCAGATGATGATACAAATAGTCTAATAAAAGGAACTTGGCAAGTTTCAAACTCTGGTCTTACTGGTGCAACAAATGATAAGTTCTATGTTGAGATAGTTGACCCAGAATTTCAACCTCTATCATTAGCAGCAAGTATTACTTGTCATGTTGGTATAGAGCCAACAATATCTTGTAGTGGTAAAATAGTAAATATATTGTATAAAAACCTTAATGGCACAATTATAACAATTAATACTACAATATTAGATTATGATTTTGTTAATAAAGCTTATATATTTGATACAATTCCAATAAGTGATATGGATGCTACTGATATTTGGATAGGTACAAATATGAAAACTTCTAACATATTTAATTTAAGTTCTGTGACAGATAGTGTACACACAGTTGCCGAACCATCTAGAAAAGATTATGTTTCTTATAACTTACCTTACTGGAATACTGTTTCTCCATATGGTTATACACAATCTACAGTTACATTCCCAAATTCTTTTGAAAGATTATCTATTAATCCAAATCGTGATTATTTTATAAACACTGTAATAAGTTATAGTAGTGAAATTGATAATCCATCTCCTATATATCAAAGAGTTGTAAATTCATCTGGTGCTGATAAAGGAGCAGAGTCTTCACTTATCTATGACTTAACAACACAAAAATATATTTTTAATGATATGACTGGTGGTTTAACAGGAAATATATATCAAACATCATATATTAGTGCTGGGACATGGAGAAATCCTGAACGAGACTATGAAGTTGAATTAACAGGTAGAACAGATATTTGGGGAAATAACGCTTTATTAGAAAAAATAAAATTTATAAGAACTCTTTGGAGTACAAATTCTGTATCTACTAGTGATAAACTTCAGATAGGCGTTGTATCAAATTGGGTTGATATTAATTCAAGAACAATAATTAAAGAAGTTAATTTAAAAGAAAAAATGTCTATAAGTTCTTTCACATATTTATATCCAACACTATTTATAGATAAAGATGAAGGTATGTCATATTTTGGTGTAAATCAAGTTTATTCAAATGATAGTCAAGATAGAATTTGGAATTTAATGAAATATTCTTTTAATAATGAGTTGAGTTGGTATTATTTGAGCAATAACTATTCTACATATCACAATTTCCAAGATGCGGCTCTATTTAGTGTTTATCATTCATATAGAAAAGATGCATTATCAAATTATTCAAGTTTTAATATCAATGATGTTTTTATGGAAAAATTGTATTATGATATGTATACTACAACAAATACATATTCGACAATTTGGAATTCTATGATAACACAAGAAGATAAGGAAAATTTCAGAACTTGGAATCAATATGACCAAACAAGTACACAAAACTTCAATAAAATGGCTGGTATTCAGATTTATTCAAGAAATGTTTCCGCTAGTGTATCAAATTTCAAAGACCAATGGTATAATGGTGAATTTTATGGTTATAGATTTGAAGGTGCATGGCATGGTGGAAGATGGGTAAGTGGTGATTGGTTTGGTTGGAACACTTTAAATCCAGACATTGCTACAAGTGGAGATACTGCTTTTGAGAAACCAACAGATTTTGATATAACATCTATACCAAAACAGAATTATGAAGTAAATTATACATCTTTAAAGAAAAGAAAAAAATATTATGATATTGCGCCTTGGGACCAAGCAAATAATAAATATAATGATGTGGTTAATTTACCAATTAGAAAAAAGATCAATAAAATATGAAATCAATTATTAATTCTATCGTTGAATTTTTTAAGAAAGCATTCAGTAGTAAGTATATAAAACTTACTCTTGCTGTTATAATTGTTATTCTTATTGTTTTGTTATTCAGAACTTGTGATAGATTAAGTGAAGAAAAATCAAATCACAATAGAGATGTGGCAATTTATGAGAATAATTTAGTAGCTATGAAAGATTCATTAAGAACATATTATGATGAAAAACTTGATAAAATGGTTACTAAAAAAACATCATATTTAGTTAAATCAATGGATGATATGCAAAAATATAATGAAAAATTTTATAATGATTTTAAAAATATGAAAAATATTGTTGCAGGAATTCAGAGTGATGTAAAAGTTATTGTACCTACTCTTGTAAGTGAAATAAATAAAATTATACCAGATCCATCAGATTCTAATAGATATACAATACCTTGGACATTTAATTATAAAGATGAAGGTTTCACTCAATCATTATGGGGTAAAACACAATTCAGAATTGACCCTATGAATTGTAAACCACAACCTCTTAAATCTACATTAGATACAAATTATTTTACAGTTGCTATTAGATATGCTTTGACAGAAGACAATAATAAATATACAGTTAAAGCGTTTTCACCTTCACCTTTGGTTAAATTTACAGAATTGGATGGTGCTTTAATGATAGATAAAGTTGTACCAGAAGCAAAAACTGTAAATAAATGGGCTTTTGGACCTTATGCTGGTATTGGTTTGAATACAGATATAAAAGGTGAAAATTCAAGATGGGGTTGGAGTGTAGGTTTATGTGCTACTTATAATCTTTTTTCAAAAACAAGTGGTAAAAAGAATATTAAAAAATTGTTCAACTCAAATTAATATTAGAAAAACGGTTTTTTCTAATTAATATATAAATAAAAAATAATATTGTTTCGATTATGGAAAACGCATTTGATTTTAAATCTTTTAGAAAAATGAAAAAAGGCACATCTTTAGTAACTGAAGATGTTGTAGCTATTGGTGACGCATATAGAGTTCGTGGTTTTGATGTTCCAAAATCATTGATTAGTTCATTTAAGAAAAAGGCTAAAGACTCAGGACATGATATTTCTGGCAAATTTGCAGATACAGAATTAGCAGAATTTATTGCTAAATATGTTCAAACCAAATTTTTAACTATTGATAATTTACCACTTGATGTATTAGGTGATGAATATGCTGGTGTTACTGTACAAACACAACCTGTTCAAACACAACCACAGGCACAACAACCTGAAGGACAGAATGTTCAAGCACAGGCAACAGCACAAGAAATACCCGCTCAAGAAGGACAACCACAAGGTCAGGGAGCTATCCAAGGACAAGGTCAAACACAAGGTCAAGGTGCTACCCAAGGACAAAGTCAAACACAAGGTCAAGGACAAGGTACTCAGAGACAGGGTCAAACTCCAACTCAGGAGATTTAATTACGAGACAATATTAAACCCAACTCAGTTTTTGGGTTGGGCTTTATTGTCTATAAAAGAAGGAAAGAGATGATTAAAAAGTATTTGGATTTTACTAGCGAAAGAAATTGTACGACTAACACTAAAAAATCAAGTGATAGTAAAGTTGTACCATCTCCAGAAAAGAAAGAAATTGAAACAACTCCTACTGCTAAAGAAACACCAAATCCAAAAGAGGATGAAAAACGTGAGCCTATAGTCAAGGAGCCTAAAATGGAGAAATTTGAATTTATTGGTAAAGTTGCTAAATTTCCTGGAAATGTAAAACCATCTGTTTCTATTATTTTATTAGAGAATAATAAAGTAAGTAAAGAAAAATTACATTATATTATAAGTGAACAAACTAAAGACACTTTAGTTATTGTTAAATATAATGAAAATACAGAAATAAAATTAACTGAATTTATAAAAACATTAATGGAATATTATAAGAAAAATGAACAATTAAAACAACCATTTGGTAAAATAATTGTTGAAGGAACGGAACAATATTCAATAATAAAAAATATTCCTGATGTAAAATTCGGTGATCGAAGATTAATACAAGTACTAAATGATGATTTGGTCAAATTGCTAAAATAAATTAAAACCCTCTCAAATGAGAGGTTTTTTAATTTTAACTTTTTAATATATAAATAAAATAAAAACAGTTATACCTTGAAGGGATGGTATTATATTTATAAAAAATAAAAATAAATAAATGTTAAAAAATTATAGTCTTTTTTCAAAACAGACCGACAAATTGGACGAATCCGCACCAAGAATTCCAAATTCTGAAGAATATTGGACAAAAAAAGGCAAAAAAGGCAAGAAAGTAGCTTTATATTTTCATGATGATTTAGATGGAATATATAGTGCTATAGCTATGAAAGGATATCTTGAAAAGAAAGGATTTGAAATTGAAAAATATGGTATTATAAATTATCAGGAAGGATGGTCTACAACTGTATTAGATGAAGCCCTTATAAATATAGCATTAGATTATGCTGAAAATATAAAAGGTATCGATGTTTATATAGACCATCATGGCAAATTTGAAGAAGGCGAAAATAAAGGAGAACCTACTGCTGTAAAAACACATACTGGTTCTGCATATGAAGGAATTATGGACCAACTTGGTTTACCAGTAGATTCAAATGTTTTAAGTATTATTGATATGGTCGATTCTGCAAAATATGATGATTATAAAGTTGATATAAAAAGAATTTTAACATTTGATTTTAAAGAATTTAAAAATAAATTAGAATTTGCTGCAGCATTTAATCAAATGTTAAAAAGAAGTGACCATAAAACTTTTATTGAAGTTGTAGCAAACTCAAAAGATATAAATCCTTCAATTTATAATATATTTAGATTATTTAAAATATTATATCCTGCAAATAACTTAAATAATGTCCAAATAAAACAATTAGCAAAAGCTGGTGGATTTTTGACAGACGATGGAAAACCAGATATAAAAGCTTTAGTTGCTCATATTAAGCGTGAAAATCCAAAATTAATGAGAGATTTTGAAAAAGATTTTATAAAGGATGCTGAATGGAGATTAGGACAAATGGCTCATAGAACTTGGGGTGGCGACCAAAGAGGTCCTAAACAATATATCGATTCACAAGAAAAATTTAAAGCACTATTTGGTACTGTTGGTAGAGGTTATGTAGATAAAGAAACTGGTGAAGATGTGCCAGGAAATCCAAAAGTGTCTATGCCAGGTTATCAAATTATTGGAACTATGTGTTTTGTACCATCAGGTACTTGGGCAAATGCTTTAAGAGCAAGGTCGTTATTGGAAACTCATTTGTTAAATGATGAAAGAATTCCTATTATACCATATAGAGTTTTAAAAACAAGTCCAATGTATAATGAATTACTTAGTAAGAATGGTGAAAAAATGGAATTGATTGGAGATATTAGTGATTTCTTAACAAAAGATAAGAAATTTATAACATTCAATCCAAAACAAGATGTAACAAATGATCCAAAAATAGAAGGTATTAGTGGTGAAATTTTAGTACAAGGTGAACATGTTGTATTTAAAGCAAAACAGCCTATCTTCTGGATATTATTACAATATGGTAACACATTACAAGTAGCATCATTACATAAATTTGATTTATATGTTAAAGAATACTTACCAAAAATTAACGGTGAGCCTGTTGAAGATTTAGGAAAATATTGTGATAATTTATTAATGCAAATGTGTAAAGAGTATGGTTATAACATATTAACTGTTCCTGAAATGACAACAAAAGCTGGTGGTCATAAAGGTATTGGTTCAATATCAAACATATTTGGTGAAGTGCCAAATGGTGTTGTACTTGGTGTACCAGATCCAAAACATCCTGATAAAAAGGTGAATGTCGAAGCAGCACCAGATAAAGATAAGATTGCTGGCACAAGATTCTTAGATTTAATCAAAAATACAATGATTTCAGAGTTATCAGGTATTAAATTCGATGATTTAACAATGCCTTGGGGTGACCCAGATGAAAAACCAGCACCTAAGCCAAAGGATACTGACATGAATAAAAAAGTTCTAACTAAACAACAAATTAGAAAAGCACAAGATGTTGAAAAACAATATCAAGAATGGGATAAAGAAGATATTATGCAGAATGTAGAAAGATTGAAAAAATCATTGAATGATATTGGTTTAGATGGTCTTGCTAAACAGTGGGGTATATCAACTGAGAAGGCAAGAGAATTAATAAAGAAACAATATCCAGGATTACAATTATAAAAATAAAACATTGAGAGGTTTTTATTATTCTTTCTTTTTATTTTTTTGTTCATCCATCATACTTTGTAGTAATGTAGGATCTTTTTTCATTTGGTCAAATAAATCATTTAACATTTTTGGATCACTAACAATAGTATATTTATCATCTTCCTGAGGTGTTATTTTTTCACCTGTATCAATTACTTGCAATTCTGCTTTCAATTCTTTATAAAAATCCTTCATTTTCTTTTGTAAATCATATGCCATTTTAATAGAATCTCTAAGTTCTTTTTGAAATAATGCGACAGATTGGTACATATCAGGGTCATTTACACCCATATCTAATTGTTTCATACAAGAAATCATTGCTCTTTGAGACATCTCAATTGAAAAATTAAGTTTTGCTAAATTAATAGCATCATCTTTTATAATCTTGTAAATGTTTTTAGTTTTCATCATTTCTTCTGTCAAATAAAGATTCGCTAAACATTCAAGTGTTTCTTTAGATTCTATCTTAATTAGTTCTATATCTTTTTCATAATCATGATATTCTACTTGTATATCTAAGCCAGGTAAAAGGTCTTTGTCAGGAAACATATCTTCTGGTTTAGTTTGAATAGTATTTAACATACTATTAATATTACCTTGCAATTCTGCAACACTATCTTTTATTTCCGAATTAGTTCTAGTTATATCAATTTTATCTATTGAATCATAATCTGGTTTATAATCTTCTGGAGGAGAATCATCTTCAAAACTAAAATGAGTTTCTTCTTCATTAACTTCTTCATCATGAAGTTTGTTTTCACTATCATCTTCATTTAATAAATCGTCAAAGAAATTTTTTTCTTTATCCATAATTTTGTATCTTTGTATTTGAATTATATATAAACAAAAGCAAATCCATAATATGAAAAAATTATACTATAGTATAGGTCTCAGTGGGTCAGGTAAATCTACTTACTACAAGAATAGATTTTTAACTGATTTTTCTGAAGTAGCAAACTTCCTGAAAGAAAGAGGTTTAACTTTAGAAAATATAAAAGTGTGTCCTGATGATATCCGTAGAGAAGTTTGTGGAGATGTTTCTGATATATCAAGAGACAACTATATTTGGAAATTAGCAGACTCTAGATTGAAAAACAATTTAGATGTTTACGGATACTGTGTATTCGATGCTACTGGTGTATCTGCTTCTGCAAGAAAATTCTTAAAGAAATATACTGATATTGAAAAAATTGCAATAGTTTTTGAACCTGATGTTGATTTATCAAAAGAAAGAATCAAAAAAGACTTGAACGAAGGTGTTGATAGGTCAAAAGTTCCAATGTTTGTTGTAGACAGACAGTTTGAATCATTCAAGAACAATGTTGTTGGTGATATAAACTGGAACAAAGTTTATGACGAAGTTGCTAAGAAGAAAATAAAATTCCACTTAGGTGGAGAATTTAGCGATGTAATATTCGTTTAAATTAATCATTAAAAATGAAAAAATTGAGGGTCTTTTTTTATATATAGATGTATGAAATCATACAAGTTATTTGTAGAAAATTATACAGTATATAATAATGATTCTGGTGCTAAATTCTGGGGTAATAAAGGCGCTGGTGCTCTCATTTTTTCAAAATCGACTAATCGTTTTTTAGTATTACATCGTTCAAAGTATGTAAATGAACCATCTTGTTATGGAACCATCGGAGGTAAGATAGATGAAAACGAAAGTGTAGAAAATTCTGTAAAAAGAGAAATCACAGAAGAATGTGGTTATAACGGTGATCTAAAATTAATACCATTATATATCTTTAAAGCGAAAGGTTTTGAATATCATAATTTTTTAGGTATAGTTGAAAATGAATTTAAACCTGAAATGGATTGGGAATCGGATGGATATAAATGGCTAACATTTGAGGAATTATTAAAAATAGAACCAAAACATTTTGGATTAGTAAAATTATTAGAAGATGGAGAAAGTATAAATATCATTGAAAATATTTAATATATAAATAAAATAAATAAAAACAAATTTAAAACGATGAAAAATTTAAAAGATTATACTCAATTTGTAAAAGAAAATGTTGTTTCACAAACAATTGATGAAGAAATTTATGAAAATTTAATCACAGAAGAACAACTAAATGAGATTTTTGGTATGGGTGATGGATTGTCTAAAGAATCAAAAAAATTCGCAGCATGGTGTATTAATGCATTGATATATATAAAATTAGGCAAAAAGGCTAAAGTTCCTGAGAATTTTCAGGAAGCCAAAGATGTTTTATTTAAATATTATGAACAAAAAGGCGAAGTAGAAGCGAATGGAACAAAAAGACCGAAATTTATTTTAAAGGCTTGTAATGATAAAAAATTGAGAGAGAAAGAATTACTAGAGGCTTATAATAAGTTTAAAGTAGATATTGAAAATAGGGAGGCTATTATGAATAAACAAAAAAGTGGATTAGGTGGTCCTGCACTTTAAAAAACAAAAAAGACTGATTAAACATCAGTCTTTTTTGTTTTCCATTCTTCTACAAAATCTGGATAAAGTTTTTCTTTATCATAAAACATTTGATTGAATTCCCATTCTGGGTCTTTAATGGCTCTTTCAGCATTTAAAAAATCGTATGGACTTGGTATAGTTTGTTTAAAAAATAAACATTCATAAACTAATATACAAAAGAAAATCCAACTTTGTAAGCAAATAGCCAATGTTAAAATAGTTAATGGAATTAAAAATGGTGCCATTGAAAGATAAACACCTTGCCATCTTTTTGAAATTAGACCATGTGTAAAATGACCACTAGTGTATAAAGTATTATTTTTAATACTAATTTCAATTTTTATGTCTTTGAATACGGTAATCCAACCTTTAAAAGAAAAATAAGCAAAGGCATGTGCAAATTCGTGAAAAAATATAATAGGAAATTCAGCAACAATGCTTAGTCTGAAATAAATAAAGTTTAATATTTTATATAATCTCTTTTTCATAATACAAAGATACAGCAAAATGTCTAAAATAAAAAATCTTCCTCTTTTAATTCAAAAACTTTATAATATTTGAGATACTTCATAATTTATCAAGTTATATATTATTTCTTGAATCTATTTTTAATAAAAAACCCTATCTAACAGATAGGGTTTAATTCTTCGCTTTAATTTTTATTATTTCAAATTTAAATCTTTCCACAATGAGGTTCCCAATTTCACAGAATTTCCAGGTCCCGGAGATTCCTTTTCGAATCCAATTTCTTCCGTATCAAGCATAACACTATATCCTGTTAATGATTCAACATCTCTATATTTTATGAACTTAGTAAAATCTCCAGATTTTATTGTATATCTTTTGCCTTCTACTAATGTAGAGACATCAACCGAATCAGATAGGCAACCAACAATTGACATCCAGTATTGATTAAAATTATCATCCAATCTAAAATTTGTGGTTAATCCTAAAACAACATATATTTTCTTACCATTTTTCAATACATATTTTAGTTCAAATTCATCCTTCAATATTAAAGATTCGATATTCAATATTAAAGAATCTTTAAATATAACATTAAATTGATCTGTTGTGGTGGTGTTGTTAAACAATGTTGGATTATTCTTTATAAAATCCAATGAATACTGCACAATTGGTTTTTTAATTTTCACCACTTCCTTTTCTTTGACGACTGGACTACACGATACTAAAAATCCAAAAATTATCACAAAAAGCGACATTACAATACTAACAATTTTTACTTTTTTCATATTATTTTATTTTAATTTATTTACAAATATACCATTTTATTTTAAATTATAGATTTCATTAAATCTGATCTATGATATTTATCATTATATCCTTTTATATAATGTTTTTTCTAAAAAGTTTTAATATTTTTCCTTCCAGATTTTTAAAATATTTTCAAATTCAGATACTAATTCTTTATTATCTGAATTTTTTATTTTATCCCTTATTATTTCTTCTATGTTTATAGAAGCATTGTCAACCAATTCAATATTTTCAACATCATTTGTGTAACTTACAGATTTGAAATTATACTTTGAAAGTAACATATCAATTTTTACTTTCTTATCTTCGATTAAAGATTTATCAATTACAATATTAACAAAATTTTTATTAACAAAATCTGGATCAATATCATCTATTTGTGATATATCAGTTATTGTAATAGTGTTGTAATTTGGTGAATAATTATTCTTAACGAATTTATATTTCTTGGTTTCTATTTCAACAACATAAAAACCTTTATCAGAACTTGTTTTATCAAACTGATATGGTGCACCAATTTGGATTACATTCGCATCTTCTTTTCTATCATCAGAATAACCACATAAAAATAAAATATCTGGAAATTTTTTTAGTAATTCGGTATCAATTCTATTATTAGTGAATACTATTTTATCATTGCTTGTGATATGCTCTAATGGATTTTTATTTGGTATAAACTTCACACCATATAATTCTTCAACATTATTTATGTTATGTACAAAGAATAATGGTGGTGTTCCGTTTATGAATATTTTTGATACTCCATTTTTTTCGCTATAACCATCAATTAAATGAACTGGTGCGATTTGAGACATTCGTATAAATAAATCACGAACTGTTAGTAACGTAGATATATTAACAGTTTCAGTTGTATTTAAAATGTTGCCTAAGTGAATTATTTTGTCGCCAGGTTTGGCGTTCTTTTTAAGAAATGGTATAAATTGATTATCAAAATAATCAAACATATTTTTTAACCATTCTTTTGAGTTGTTTTTATAGCCTAATTTTGTGTTATTTATTACCCATAATTTCATACGAATTATAGTAATAAATGAATTATTAGTTTATTTAATCTGTTAAATAACCTTGATCTTCTGAACCACCGAGAATTCTTTCCCATTTTAAGGTTCTTAATTTAGCCATATTCTTTAGGTTTGAACTCTACCTAAATAATAAAACAAAAATTATGATTTATTTAATTTCATAAAATATACATCTTTATATTTAGGTTTATATTTATTTGTTATTATATCATCATTTGTAATAGAAAACCCAAAATTACTATATAGTTTTATAGCATATAAATTATTTATTTGAACATGTAGATATATATCTTTATCTAATTTTAATTTTAAATAACGACTGAGTAATTCTGAACCTATGTGTTTATTTCTATATTTTTCTTCAATAAAAAACCCATAAACAATCTCATAATTATTATGTATTTCAGAATACATCCATCCTAAAATTTGTTTTTCATATATAACATAATAACCAAAATCATCTTTTTCAGTATATTTTATATCCATATTGTTTTTATTTTACATATTTATAAGATTTTGTAATTTTATTTTTTCCAATAAAAATTTTGTTCTGATTTTCTTTAAATTCTATCATTTTATGTAATTTTAATCCGTTAAATAACCTTGATCTTCTGAACCACCGAGAATTCTTTCCCATTTTAAGGTTCTTAATTTAGCCATACTTTCTTGAACAGTAAGGAAATTTTTTGAATTAGGTTTGAATGCAGCACCTTCAGGATATTTTTCAATATTCTCAGTTAAAATGTGATAAAAATAATCACCTTTATTTTCTTTAACTTCAAGAATTTTGTAACCTTTTCCTGAACGAATGCCTAACCATTTGTCTGATTTTACACAGAAAATATATTTACCTTTATGGTCAGTATAATTTATATTTAAATCATTCATACTTCGTTTTACATTATATTTTATTTGGTGCGTTTTTCTTTGGTGTGTTTATGAAAAGTATTTTCAGATTGACAATGTGGACATTTGTTTAATGATATGTATTGGTCTAAAATCTTTTCCATTCTATTTTTGTTTTTCTTTTATTTTGATTATGCCAAAAGAATCTTCCTGTCCTTTAATTTCCGAAACGGTTTTTTCAATTTCTTTTTTCAGTTTGTTTCTTTTTTCCTCGATTTCTTTGTTAAGTTGTGTTTTCTTCGTTTCGATTTCTTCTATCTTAACACATAAATCCGGCATTTGTTCAAGTATTTCATTTACTTGTTCTTCCAGATTTTCAATTGATATTCCAAATCCTATGTAGTGTGATTGAATGCGGAATCCACCATCCTCTTCTTGTATCATGAAATTGTTATCAACTTTTCTTGATGGGTCAGCGAGATATTTTGCTTTTTGTTCATCGGTCATTCTTTTTATTCCGATTCTTTCAAGAATATTGAGGGCTTTAACAACATCGTTTTTGTCTTTAACCGCGATAGGTTCAATTTGAATTAGATTTCCCATTTGTTAATTTTTTATTGTTTGTATAAATCAATTTCGGTTTCAACATCATCCCAGTATGTGAATCCGATTCATATATATCTCTATATTGTGAAACGAACTAAAGGCAACCGTTTCACATTGCCGTTATAAATAATAAGTGATTTTGTCTGACTTTCTATTTGTACTTCATAGCGTACCAGACCGTACCATTCCGCTTTGCTCCGTGTAGAAAATCACTTACATATTTATAACAACAAAT